>Ga0114997_10004281_pt1 | contig 11101 bp, 5 predicted proteins | sample ArcticOcean_MG_C_2_FD_87045 | JGI IMG/M metagenome (GOLD analysis project Ga0114997, IMG submission 87045) | Marine microbial communities from western Arctic Ocean - ArcticOcean_MG_CB4_136 | ecosystem: Environmental > Aquatic > Marine > Oceanic | place: Arctic Ocean: Canada Basin | collected... | reverse complement strand
TTTGCTTCAAAGATGAATCCGCCTAGCCAATTCTTCCAAAGATAACCGCCTGCGTCCATCACACAATCATTCTCGCACCCAGGTCGGTTCCACATATCGACCGCAACCCAAAGCGAGTGCGATTTGGAATTGTCTTCAACCGACTCCACTTGCATTTCCCAACCGTCCAACATATCGTCGCCATCGGTATCGTTGATTAGAGGGTTAGTGGGGTTCTGGAATGGTCTAGGTACGAATAGAACCTCATGGCCATCCATTAGACCATCATTGTCGGTATCCGAGTTATTCGCATGGGTCAGATAATTATCCAGGCCAAGAATAACCTCTTCACCATCTTCTAGGCCATCGTTATCGGTATCGTACATACAAGGGCTGGTGAAATATGATTCTCCGTACCACGAGAATCCATTGAGGGCTTCTGCTTGGTCACCGAGACCATCGCCATCGGTGTCGGCATTCGATGCATTAGAACCGGTATCGCAAACCTCAGAATATTCTCTGAAATCCGAAAGTCCGTCCTCGTCGGTATCCCACAATCCAGGGTCAGATGTTACGTGTGTTCGTTGAACACCTCTGTTAACCACAAGGATTTCCCAACCGATTACCTCGATTCCATCTTTCAGACCATCTCCGTCAGTATCTGGATTTAGGGGGTCGGTAGATCTGCCATCGATTATCCCATCACCATCGGAATCTCTAGCATTATACTCCATCAAATTGGTGAACATCTCGTCGAGTTCAACAATTTCGACCCAGACGGTAAGTCTGCTATCGATGGTGTCGCCAACCTCGACTTTGATCGAATAAACGAATCCTTCAACCGGTGATGAGAGAGCTATAGTTTGTCGGTTACCACCCGAAAGGGTGATTTGAGCACGAGCAACAGTTTGGTTCGCTGCGACCCAATCATCTATTTCAACATCTATTGCAGATACTTGTGCTAAGTTTTCTAGAGTCGCATAGGTTACGCTTCCATCACCATCTGCGTCATATCCATCATGGTCTGGGTCTTCATCGCCATTTGAACCATCTCGGGGGTCTAGACCATTGGTTGCTTCCCAACCATCTGGCATCGAGTCCTCATCGGTATCTGCGTGCCAAGGAGAGGTGAACTTTCCTTCACCGAAAATTTCTGCTACTTTATATTCCTCGAGATTATTCATTCCGTCCTCATCCCAATCGCCATAACCATCAGAATTATTTGCTGGGTTGAGCAATTGTTGAGAAGCCAGTGAACCGCCTGCAAGTGGATGTTCAGCAACGTTGGAGTAACAGAATTCAAAACCATCTGGCATTCCATCGCCATCGGTATCCCAATCAGATGGTCCATTCAAATAACCATCATTATCCATATCTTCTAAAAACCATGCTAAACCATTTTCCAAAGCATCTTCTGCAAAGGGGGCGTTCCGGGTGATTGGGTCGAGTAATTCTTGGCCACAATTTTGACCTGTTTCAACCATCAATTGGACAGTTGTATTAGAAATTTCAATTATGTCATCGAGTAGATCACCATCGGAATCTCTAGCGGTTGGATTGGTACCATACATCTCCTCTTCAAGATTAGCAAGACCATCATTATCTGAATCCAAAACCATATCGCAAGAATGGTCGCCACTCGGATTAGCTAAATCATCCCAAACCGCTCGGCCATCTTGGCCATCAAAACGGTCTTCCAATGCTTCTTCCATAGCAGAATCGAGCAATAAGCAGCCCCAATTACCCGAAAGCGGATTGAACATTGTGAAATTAGTTCCAGCAACCTCAACAGTATGGACATAGGTGCTCTCCCATTTGTCATTGAGTCCGTCATTATCAGAATCTGCTCTACGAGGATCGGTTCCAAGGTCTTGCTCGACTGAATTAATTAGACCATCACGGTCAGGATCACCGCTTGGACCATCATCTGGATTAGGCCATGAATCGGTTTCTTCTTGCTCCTCTGCGCCATCCGATGTCGCTTCAGAAGGATCTGTGGTTTCATCGTCTGATTCACCATTATCTAAAGGATTTAGGCCATGGTCGACTTCCCAACCGTCTGTCATGCCGTCTTTATCGGTATCTTCATCGAGAGGATCGGTACCGAATTGGGCTTCCAGACCATCGGCTAAACCATCGCCGTCGGTATCGAGTGCCTCACCGGAATTTGAACCATCGCCAATCAAATCATCCTCTGCTGCGGAATCAAAATCTCCCAAACCATCACTAGTCTGGAAAAAGCCGGTCGCACCTACAAATAGCGAACCGAAAATAAGTGTAGAGACTATGGCTGCATATGCCATTTGGTTGTGTGATACAGACATGTTCAGACGCTCCGCACATCAAGTGCAAAGTTCGCCACTTTAGTTTCGGTCATAAACCTTCACGGTGATTGCTTGGGAAAGCCTCGCTTATGCCAACGAGTGTCGGCTGGTCAAAATCACTATACTGCGAGTCTGTTCAGTTATTAATTCGACTTTAACAGGCCTGCCTTCGCATCTGGTCCATGCTCCGGCCAAATATCCAATACTGATAGGCCCAAATGGAAGGAATTCAAAGGTAAGTTTTATCCCACCATTAGAATCGATTGATTCGACTATGGTTGGTGCACTCAAACCTCTAGATCCAAATACCGAATCAACACAATCCACCCAACTATCACTATCCACAGCCAAGAATAATTCCTCTCCAGCGATGAATAAGCGATAAGAGGCTATGGCGAGTGCGAGGAATCCGTCTTCTTTTTCGGGCCAAGCTGCTCGTTCATCGCTTGAAATATTTCCGACCAAACCAGCACATGCATCTTCGAGCCGTCTGAATAAACCGGCTGGTAAGAGGCAATGTCTTTGGCCATCGATTTTTAGAGCGGTTTCAAACTCCATATCCCATGGCTGACCTTTTTGTAAATTCAAAGAGTTAGATGGAGGGCCTGCTGGGACTAGTGGGGCCGTGGATGGAGTGAAATTTATTATTGCAAGATTCGATGATTTATCTTCCCAGCGCATTCGGTATCGCTTTGCATGTTGACGCTCAATTCCTGCTTGTAATAAGCCAGCTCCAATCGGGGTTAGGGGGCTGGATTCTATGCCGAAAGGATTCGAAAGAGGCTTACCCCATCCATGCAGGGTCCAACGATTCTTCAAGGCGAGTTCCATTTTTTTCTTCTTAAATATACCACTTACATCGATTTGACCCGAATTGAGTAACCATTCTTCTTCATCACAAGCAGCATTTGCTAATCTACGGCCCATCGGAGCATTGATTGTCTCCTCAAAAAACCTCCACCAGGCATCTAATCCATCGACTCGCCAAAGTGACCAACATAGGCCATATTGGTCGATTATATTACCTGAATCAATACTAAATGCATTACTCAAATCATCATTCAGTTCTCGGTCGATTTCGACTTCAGGTACATCGATTAATGGCATTTAATAACCTCATAGGGGATAACCATTTGTCTGTTCCGGATTAAAGCAATAACGAATTGTCTGAAATTGTGATTTGAACTGATTTACATCGGTTTTAACTTTGGCTGGATCCTCCCCTTTGATCAAAACTCTTGCATATAATGCTGCGACCTCTTCCATCTCACTTACACCCATGCCGACTCTGGTCAATTCTTGAACTCCGAGACGCAAACCAGATGGTGTCATAGCTTTTGTATCACCTGGAAGCATGTTCATATTGGTGATAATACCTGCGTCTTCGAGTGATTGGGCCGCTTTTGCCCCCGCACCGGAATCCAAACCACCATGGCGAGTTAGCACTTGGTGCGAAGCGGTATAGCCACGTGATTCGGCTAGTACATCGAAGCCTTCAGCAGCTAATGCCGCGGCGAATGCTTTAGCGTTCGCAACGGTATTTTGAGACAACTCTTTTCCGTATTGTTTGAATTCGGCCAATGCGATAACTTTTCCCGCAACATGGTGCAAATGATATGAGGAACAAGTACCAGGGAATACAGAATTATTGAGCTTCCGTTGTAATTTTTCATCCTCACTCGAAGATAAAACAAAACCGCCTTGAGGACCGGGGAATGTCTTGTGAGATGATCCTGTCATCACATCTGCACCTTCGCGCATCGGATCTTGAAAGCAACCCCCTGCGATTAATCCGAGTACATGAGCACCGTCGTACATCACCGTTGCTCCGACCTCGTGGGCAGCATCGGCTAATTCTTTGAGGGGGGTCGGAAACAAGAAAACCGATTGCCCAAATAAAGCGATTTTTGGTTTAACTTTTCGAATCAAGTCGGCAGCGGCGTCGATGTCGGGTTCCATCCGTTCCTCATTCCAAGGGTAGGTATGAAGGTCGAGATCACGTAATCCAACCGCTCCCATTCTCGCATGGGAAATATGACCACCATCAGCGGTGGATACTGCGGTGATTTTGTCACCTGGCTTTGCTAATGCTTTAAACGCGGCAATATTAGAAACTGTTCCGCTGGTAGATTGTATATTTGCAAATGGCACCTCAAATACCTGTTTTGCAAGTTCTAAACCTAATTCTTCAATCGTATCGAAGCCACTGCATCCCTGATAATATCTCTTATGGGGTAAGCCTTCAGCATAACGGCCGTGAAGATCGCTTGCAACGACTTTTTGAACCATAGGTGAGATTATGTTTTCACTCGCAATCATCCCTAAACCCTCTCGATAAAGTGTTCCACTTGTGGAAACTGCACTCATCACCGTATTAGCAAAACCGAGGTTTTCTTGACCTGGTTCGCCTTGACCCTTCAAATTGACCATGGCCTTGCTTCAACATTCAGCCTTTGACCCTTTGGGGCAAAGCATCTTGTCAAAAGCGACCAAATTCCTCGCCAGGTTTGCGGCTACGGGGTCGCTGAGATGTGGGGCCTGGCCGCTCCGAACGTATGGTATTATGAGGAATCCCTCGCTTTGAAATATCGGTTTCCATGATATTCCTTCTTTGGCCTGGACGTAACTTCAAGTCTGCTTTACCCCGTCCAGATTGCTTGGAAACTTTTCCAGTTTTCCGCTGGATTAATTGGCCTCGACCTCGGTAAGCAACCGGGCCAACAAGCCTCTCCATGGCAGGGGTATCCGCACCATCTTCTTTTGGCCGCTTCAACCACCAACCGCTGGTCAATCCGACCATTCGGGCATTTTTACTATGCTTCATCGCTTTTGCTCTTCGTGCTAATTTCGTTTTGATCGAACGGGTGCTGCCGCCATTTTGCCTGGCGGTTAACCATCCGGGTAAGCCTACGTCGTAAACCACCCCGTTCACGGTGAGCAACATCCCAGATAACAGTAGATGAGTTCCTATAGGTAATGATTCGCGACTCAATTTAACCTTGCTTCGCTTTAATTGCTTAGCATATGCAACCATGGCCTTTTGATCGCGATGTTTGATAACTCGACGTTGTTGTTTCTTGAATTTCAAGCTTGCTTGATGGATAAATACTAAACAAAAGCCAATAGCAATTCCTTCTAGGGTACCCAATTCGGCTATTGCTGCTATTCCTAAAAATAACCAAAGTGGCGTCAAAATACCCCAAGTGACCACGATTGAAAGAATTCCGCTACTATAATTTGGAGTCATTTTTTGCTGAACAGAATCAGCTGCAGCGATTAAGAAATTTGCATTGAGTGCTTCATCGATTCCACCTTTCACCATCAGAGCGGCGATTGGATTTACCGGTGCATCATCGATCCAGCGTCGATCTCTCTTTTGGGCTGGAAGTGTGAGTGCAATCTCAAGGACTTCTTTATCCGCCTCACCCCTCTGGCGTCCAAGAATAATTGCCAAAGCCTTTACCCTAGGGTCATGTGAATCTGATTCCTCCAACTCATCGAGAACACTCGAAGCGCTATGCCATTGGCCTACGTCGAGCAAGCAAAGTGCTGCCGCGATTCTTGGTTTAACCATGAGTGGTTCTTGTCTAACCATTTGTAGGGCGATTTCAAGCGCTTCATCATGGCGATTTTGTGCTCTCAACAAACCGATGTTTGAAATTCGCGCTGTTAGGGTCAATCTATCGATATGCATGCCATAATCCTTGGGTCGTGGTGACCAATCTCTCATCATCTTCATCATATCATTAAGGTGGTCGATGCAAGGGTTATTCTCCCAATCCCATAAATCATCGTCCGAAACATTGCCGTGCCACGGGTCGAACCATTCGCAGATAAATGCCATCAATTCTGGCTCATCATAACCTTCTGGCTGTTGTAAATTATGTAAGGACTCACGAGCAGCATCTAATCTTCTGCAGGCAATATGCCCTGCTGCTATAAGTAAACGAGCTTCATCATCATCTCCGCCGGCTTGGGCTAAAACTTTCTTCGCTTCCTCGATTGCGGTTGGCCAAAGACCTCGCAATGCCATCTCGACCATTTTTGCTCTCGCCTTTGCCAGCCTCACGATCGCTTCATCTTCATTGATAACGCGTGATTGGAAATTGATCAGGGAATCCAAATCATCTCTTGATGCAGCATCTTCAATCAGGTCCATCATCCAATTTCCACCCCCTGCCATTATTGCACCCTCGCGCCTTTCGTCAGGATTTAAATCAAATTTCATCTTTCGCAATTGATTAAATCTTGGAAACGACAGAACCCATGTTAATAGGAAAATCGCTTGGCCTACAGCGATGAAAATCCAAGTAACTAAGAGGCGATATGTTTCATCAAAACCCTTCGCTTCGAACCAATCGGTAAAAGGCATGACTGAACCAAATTCCTTGTAACATACCAAAATAAGCAATAATGCAGTATAACCGCTAAAACCAGCAAATGCAAAGTAAAGAACCCTGGCTTGAGCCTTGTCCTCTGCTCTTATTTCACGCGGAGTGGCAAGAATAACCCCCCCGAGACCCCCAAATGCTTGGCCACCTAGGAATAAGTTACGGGTCAGTTCGAAGATGAAAGCTAAACCGACGATTGCGATATTTATTGACAAATATGCTGCTAATACCTCTGGCAAACTCTTGAGAGATTCCCACTGTGCCAATAGTGGGTTATCACGAACGAAAAGGTAGACTTGGTGACCTAGGATTCCACCATAATTGAGCATTTCATGTTGATTTTCTGGCTTCTGGATCATCACATAGGCAACTGTAACAATTCCATTTATTGCAGTTAATGGCATGGTTATCAAGAAAATGATCAGAATTAAGGAAAACATCCGACCTACAAAACCCAATTTATCTGGGTCAATCGGGTTTGATCTACCCAACCAAGAACGGTATTTTGAAATCATTAGCATATTCCAAGAAGCACCCATTATTCTTCCATATGCGAGAATGGTTGGACCCATAAAAACCAATAATGCCACAGCTAGAGCGAGAGGTTTTTGTTCGACATCAATTTTAGAGATCAAGAAGAGATATGCCCCTATCGAGGCGGAAACTAGTGCTATTATCGTTCCTGCTCTTCTAATCAATACCCTCACTAATTTCGGTTTACCGCTCAAAGCCCGACCGCCGATTATTTGGCCATTTAACGACTCCAACGGAGATATTACAATGGGTATTAAAACCAATATCCCCATCAACATTACATTGGGTAAATAGAACACTTCTGGATTGAAGATTAGCTCGCTTATCAATAACAAAACGCCCGTCATCGCCATCATGTATAAGGCAACACCGAAACCTACTGTTTTCAATTTTAATAGAGTTAGAGCATCCTTTCTTCCTTTAGTTAGTCGATGCACTTCATAAATCCCATCGTCGACTTCAAACCCAACTTGCAAACTGGATAACTGAGATGGAACCATCCATCTCCACAGAACGAATGCGGACAGTATAGCAATTCCTAATGGGATGAGATGCTCCAGCGCCAGTACAGAAGGATTTTCGATACGGCCCGCAGATGCAGTAGGTAGTAGGACCAAACATGCAAAGCATGCCAGTATCAACTTCCTCATGAATACGGGGGATATCTTGTCCTTCTTCATTCCTTCGCCGACCGATGTCGAACCAAGAATTTGTCAATTCGGTCGAATGCGATGTTTAATGTCGCTTCGTCTGCAAGATAAACCAATCTAAAATGGCCAGCACCCTTTTGAGTTGAAAAACCGCTGCCATGAACTAAAAGGACATGTTCTTCTTCTAGTAATTTTAAGACGAAAGCCTTGTCATCAACAGCCCAATTGATGTCGGTTAAACGAACGAACATGTAGAAAGCACCCCCGGGTGCTTCGACCTCTAAACCTTCAATTCCTTCAATTCGGTCAAGGCATAATTGGCGCCTTGATTTAACTTTGGATTTGTGTGATTCCATCCAACTTCTATTTGATTCCAAACCGGCGAGATAGCCCATTTGGGCAGGGGTGGAGGCACATAGTCTTGAACGAAGTAATCTTTCGATACCATCTCTCAAATCGACCATCACTTTTAGAGGATCGTGCAGAGCCATATAACCGATTCTCCAGCCAGGGGCATAGTAGACTTTGGAAACCCCATTGAGAGAAATTACCGGTGTCGATTTTGAAAGTGATGATACCGAAACATGGTTGCCACTAAAATCGAGACCATCGTATATTTCGTCAGCAACAATTACACAGTTTGGCCATTTTTCAGCAATGGCTAATAATTTGTTGATCTCAATCTTTCCTGCGACATTGCCGGTTGGATTATTTGGATTGATAATGACCAGTAAGCGGACATCATCATCCATTTTGCATTCAATATCCTCGAAATCAATAGCCCAACCTTCGTCCGATTTGAGGCCGTATTCGATGGTTTGGGCGCCGTACATCTGCGGGTATGCCATGTACGGTGGATAATGAGGACCGGGAGCCAATACTTTGGTTCCCTCTTCTAAAATTGCTGCGAATATAATCTGTAATGCCTCTGTTACACCGTGGCAAACATATACATCATCAACCGCACAATTCCAGCCCTTTGATGATTCGTCCTTTGCGATTGCCTCCCTCAATTTTGCTAAGCCATAAGAAGGGGAATAACCACTTTCGCCTCTAGACAAACTATCTTTGTAAGCCTCGACCATATGGGGAGGGGTAGCCAAACCAGGGTAGGCGATTGGGTCGCCAATATTTAATTTTATAATTTCATGACCTTCTGCCTCAAGGGCCATGGCGGGAACAACGACATCTCGAATTGCATATTGAATCGAAGCTGCTCGGTCGCTGACCGGAATCATCGAATCCCACCCATTTTACAAACTTCATTGAAATGGATTTCGCTCACCGGCTGAACACTCAGTCTTTGGCCTCTTGCCAAAAGCGGCATACCCTCCAATGCCGGGTTTTGTTTGAGAATTGGCAGGGATACCATTTCCATCGGTTCAATAGCCTCGATATCAATCATCGACCAACGAGGGTTTTCTGGAGATGACTTTGGGTCGAAATAATTGCTCTTTGGATCCCAAGAGGTATGATCGGGGTAGCCTTCTTTGCACACTCGGGCGAGGCCTGCGACATGAGGGGGCTTGGTATTTGAATGGTAAAATAAGACCAAATCATCCATCTTCATATCATCGCGCATTATATTTCTTGCTTGATAATTGCGAACTCCGTCCCAATGGGTTGAGCCGTCGATTTCGAGTTGCTCAAACGGATAGACATCCGGTTCAGATTTGACTAGCCAATATTTTGTCACCATCTCACCACGCTTCTCCACGGTCAGGAATCAAGGTCGCTTCCACAACGTCGATATCACCTCGAGTGGATATCTTGCCCAAGCCCAGTTTACGAGCCATTGCAGATGCACCGCCGGTCGAGCCGATACCAATCTCCTCCAACAATACGAAAATCGCTGGTAAGAGCAAAAGTGCGCTTGCAGCAGCGATCCAAAGCAATATGATGATTACGGTGATGAATGGTTTGATCTCAGGAATCGGAATTTGGTATGCTGTTATCAGCCCAAGTGATGTAACTGTTGCAGATTCAAATAGTGACATTCCAGTGCTAACAGTAGCAGTTCTGATCGCCTCTATACCGCCGCCTAATTCTCGAATGCGATTGGCTATATGGATTGAAAAATCAACCCCGACGCCGACTAAAATGGATCCGATCATTACCGTTACCAAAGATAAGGGTACATCCATCTGCCACATTACCAACCACTGCATTGAAACCGTCGCGATGACCGGAGCAGTAGTCCACATCGAGAATCTAATGTCTTTGAACACGATAGCCAAAGTCATCAAAGTTAGAACGATTGCGAAGCCGAGAGATGACCATTGAGAATCGACGATTAATTGATTCACCGCAATCGCGATGGCTGCAACCCCGGTCAATGCCTCAGTGCTGATATCACCTTTGTACGACATTCTGGTATAATCATTGACCGCATCTACTGCAATTTGAGTTTCTGCAACCGCGACGAATGGCATATCAACATAGATAAGTGAGCGTGAATAATCTTCAGATATGAAGAGGCCTCGGGTTTCATCGGTAAGACTTGAATAGAAAACATTGAGTAAAAACCTCTGAACCTGGGGATTATCGGTACCATATTTTTCCGGCTCGGTCAATAATTCCCAGAAGGTTAGATCCTCTTCGTAAGTACGATTGACAAAAGGTTCAAAGAAATCTCTAAGCGGTTCTGGAATCAATGGATTATCTACAATCACATATCCAGCCTCGCCGCTCACATTTAGACCAAATCCAACTGATTTCATCAGGAACACGATACTGACCGCAGTAGTTTGGTCAACTGAATTAAGGTTGGCCTCTAAAGCCGAAATACCCATCAATTTCTCTGCCGGTTCACTCTCCGAAGGGTCGTCTTGAGCTGCATCTCCAGATATATTTCCGTGAACAAGAATCATGCCGACTTGACCGGCATTAAAATCATTAGAATAACGTTTCATCGCAATTACAGCAGGATCATCTTCAGGTGCCATTCCGAGTAAATCGATATTTTCTTCGACATTTGCTTGGCCCCAATAACCAGAGATGAAAATTAATACCATGAAAAAGGCGATTACGGCTTTTGACCAACGAATCGGTATTTGAACCGCTTTTTCGAAGATTGGAAGTGGTGGATGTTTGGGTTTGCGTAAATCCAACAATAAAGTTAAATTTGGAACCATGGCCATAGTGAGGATATAAACGATTATGATACCACCTGATAAAGCGATACCGACGGTTTCAATCGGCTTCATCGGAGTAAAAGTAAGGG
>Ga0114997_10004280_pt1 | contig 11101 bp, 7 predicted proteins | sample ArcticOcean_MG_C_2_FD_87045 | JGI IMG/M metagenome (GOLD analysis project Ga0114997, IMG submission 87045) | Marine microbial communities from western Arctic Ocean - ArcticOcean_MG_CB4_136 | ecosystem: Environmental > Aquatic > Marine > Oceanic | place: Arctic Ocean: Canada Basin | collected... | reverse complement strand
GGCGGAGGCGGTGGCGGAGGCGGAGGCGGTGGCGGCGGCGGCGGGCGCGCCGAGGTCCACGACGAGCTCGGGCATGTGGAGCGACGACGAGATGCCATCCAATCCACGTGGTTGGATGGCTGGAAAGGGAACGACGCAATACCTTCTTAAGGGTATTGCGACTCTCAAGAAGGCCAAGGGCATGATCAAAGATCACCCAGCCCCGCTGCACGCTGCGGCGCTCGACGGCGATGCTAAACTTGTTCGCGCCCTCGTCTGCTCGGGCGTCGATATCAACGCGGTGATCGGTCCCCTCTGGGGGCCTCAATGGGAAGGGGACTCGATGTTCGCTCTCATGGTTGCAATCAACGAGGTGGTCGGTCCCTTTTGCGGGCATCACTGGAAAGCGATGTCCGCTCTCATGGTTGCGTGTTCGGCGAATCACATCGAGGTCGCGAGGGAGCTTCTGAGTCACGACGATTGTCACGTCAACATGCGCACGGAGGCGGGCGCCGCACTGCATTTTGCCATCAAGGCGAAATGGAAGGCGACATCGAACAGTGCGGAGGTGATTAAGTTGCTCATTGAGAAAGGTGCCGACGTGGCGATGCCGTTGGTCTCTGGGGACACTCCGATGCTCCTGGCGGCGGCAAGCGGGAACCCCTCGGCGATACGAACACTGTGGTCGCACTTGCCGATACCCTTGCGTTTTTTTGGGCCGCTCCGCTCCCCCGGCGAGTGCGGAAACATTGGCTATCGCGGCACCGCCGCCGCCGCCTGTGGAACCCTGCGGTGGTGGCCTCTGTACGAAGCTATATGGGCATGCGACGCCGAGTGCGTGCGAGTGTTGCTCGATCTTGGTGCGGACGTCAACCGAGTGGCTGATACCCCCGGACGCGAGGGGACGGTCACACCACTACGACTGGCACTCGACAATCACCTCAAAACATATGGCTCGTTCGAGATCGTCAAGATCCTCGTCGAGAACGGTGCAGATGTCAACCAACTCGACTTTACCGGACAACCGCCGATATTCGAAGCCATCGATGTCGGCGATTTCGAAGCGGCGGCGTTTCTTATTGAGCACGGCGCCGATCTCACTGTCGTCGACAAGCGCGAACGCGGGAATGTTCTGTTGAAGTTGGCTGAAGTGTGGTCAGACGAGTGGGCGAAAGAAGAGGTACCCCTCGTCGAACGTCAACAGAAGCTGTCGCGGGCGAATGGTGTACTATACACCGAACACCAACACAATGGGCGCGTTGGCCAACACGGACTTCCCAAATTCATCCTCTTACTATTCAGATTTGGGGCGAAGTGGCACGAAGCCGCTCTACTAACGGCGTGTGCGAGATTACAGAGCCGCCTGGTTGCGGCGCTTGTTGCTGCCGCGCCGCCCGACGAACTAGCACCGGCCCTTCACCGAATACTCGATGCTGTTATGCGGCAGCTGCCGCATAACAGCATCAGGCACCCGTATTCCTGGAGTGTCGACATGTCTGATGTTTGCTCCTGTATTCGTTCGTTGCTCTTCGTAGGCGTGGATGTCGCGACGCCAGATGACGATTTCCCGGGCATCGGGGTGCGGCCAATCAACAAGGCCTTCTCCATTCAACAACACCTGGAGGCTGTGCCGATCTCGGGCAGTGGGGCGCCCGACGCGGTGTGGCGCCTACTCGACGAGCGGATTTGTCGCGATAAACCCCCCGATACGCCGTGCGGCGGCAACGGGGCAGGCCAGAAGTGCCGAGTGTGTATGAATGGGGTGGGCGACAGCGTCTTGGGTTGTGGACACATGCAATGTGGGCGCTGCAATGCCCGATTCGCGGAGAGGCACGGCATGCCTGGCTTTTGTATTGTATGTCTGCTCGACATTTAGATTTTTATGGTACAAACGCGTTCCGCATCGCCCCTCCTCTTGGCCGCGAGAGCGATCGTAAGCTAGTATACATGCCTATCGGCGGGTTGGGGTGCAGCTTCAGCTTCCAGTGTCCGCCGGCAATGACAGCCAACAGAATGCCGTCCCAAACCAGAATACCCCCGATACACATATACAGGACCAAATCACCACTGCCCATTTCTAATTAGAATCCAAGACCGGTGCGTACGCGCTTCTCAAATGCGGTTATTACGTGCCTATTTGCCACCGCGTCCGTATTGTTCTGATTGATTCGCCGCCTGCTTAAGAGAGGTGTGCTGTCAACTATAAGTATACGAATGCGGCAGTGATCACTTTGCGACGACATGCCACCGAGTCAACAAAAGCAGCAAACACGGAGGAACGTGCTTCAAGTGGTCGTGGTTCTGGGCGGACCACTTGTCGCAACACGAAGTAGCGCTTCACAAGCGACGTTGCGACCGGGGAGCGACCTCTCGTCTCGTCTGATGAGTGCGATTTCACTGCTCAAAATGAACAACCCGTGTTGTATTCTACTCACAGGCGGCGATTGTGCTCGACACGGTACATCAGAAGCGGAGGTGATGCACGAGTACATCTACAGATGGGCTCGACTCGCGCGCTTTCGACTCCCGCGAGTCTTCATTGATACGCGCGCGCGCGACACGCTTGACAACGCTATAAATACGATGCAAATACTCGAAGCACACGTCCCGCGGGTGGGGAGTATCACAGTCGTTACATCTGACTTTCACGCCAACAGAGCGATGCAGGCTTTCAACGCGGTTGCTCCAAAAACCGTCCTCGCTCTCCCGATTGTGACATTGCGCGTTGAACGCGCAAGTTCGGGCAATAGAGCGGCAGAAACTACAGAGGGACGCGCGTCCGAGGAGTTGGCGGCATCGCGCGGGCGGATGGCGTCGCGACTGCAATATCTCAAATGCGCCGAAAGTCTGCGAGAGGCAAAGAGAAGAACCGATCTGTCTTATTACTGGGCAAAGTAGTATTTCTGGCTAGCGGTGCCGAGCGAGCAACACGACTTTGCATGTGTCGCGCGGTCAATGTATCGACCAGCCACTTATACAGGCGCCCACGCATATTCTACTACAACAAGTACAATGGTGACGCGCCTGTTAACACCGGCTGTTAACCGAGGGGGCGTCGCATCGCGCTCGGCGAACGAGTTGGCTATCATTCGCACCGAATTGGCAAGTCAACGTACATTTCTCGCACACGTGCGAACTGCTCTTGGGCTGGCTGCATTCTGTAGCTACATGGGAGCCAGCAGTAGCAGTGTCGAGAAATCAATACAGGCCACTGTAGTGATCGCAATGCTCGTTCTCAGCGCGGTGGGATATATCTGCGAGATGAAGCGAGCTGGGAACGAGCGGAAATCAACGAGCAATGCGAATGCTGCAGCGGTGCTGCTCGTGCCTTTTGCGTATGTCGCGCTAACCATCCACACGTTCTATATATTCTCACATGCAGAGGAGGGGGGCGTAAGCGAAACACGTTAGTCAAGGTGGAGCGCGGCATACTCACCCTCTTGCCGTTTAAGCCTTGTGTCAACGGCCACAAAGTTTTCTGCGTACTTCTTGCCGAGGATGACAAACATACCACGTTTCGTAGAATCGAAGTCTCGTGGTGTGGTTTCCGCCTTGGTTTCCGCCTCCAGGTTTTGCAGTTTGAACGTAAAGAAGTCATCAGAACGCAACACGCCTTCAAGGGTGTCCGTGTCAGACGTACCAGTGCGGGCGGTCGCGTCGGCCCGTTTGTTACGGTCTTCCCCGGCAACGTTCCAACGGTCTTCCCCGAAAACCATCTCCGCGCCCTCGTCGTCGCTGGACTCGCTACGCCTCCTCGCTGGAATCGCTACACCTCGTCCCTGCAACGCTGCGGTGCCAGGCGATGCAAGCCGCGTGTGTAACGCTGCGGTGCCAGGCGATGCAAGCCGCGTGTGTGACTCCGCTTCGAGGGCGCGCTCGAGAATAATATGGGTAATCTGGTAATTGAGAAGCAGGATGTCACGAAATCGAAGCGGGCACGCATAACTCCCCTTGACGCTGACCATGCCGCCGCCGATCTCGGCGGCACCATGGTCGTGAACGTGCGTTAAGTCGTATTTCACCCGCTGTCGACTCCCATCGCCAAATGTTATTGTTGCAACGACTGCGGTCTTGATCGTGTTGAGAGGGAGGGCGAACATCTTCGAAGATGCACCGAACAGGTTGCCCAGATCGTCAACGCCCGCGGTCATTGCAGTTCTATCTCCGCGCACTGAAAGTGCAGCATCTATCGAACCGGCCAACGCATCCTCTTTCGAACGCTGTTGTGTTGGCGGTTCTGCGATGACGAACTCGAGCGAGAGTTGAACGTCTAAATACTTGGCAGCTCGCTTTGCGGCTGCACCGGAAATATGTTGCATCCACATCGTTCCTATGTTATTGGCAGAAAATAAGGCGTGCTCGTCTTTGTCGGTCTGAAACGTCCAGTCTAACAGCTCTCGGTACCACGCAACAGCACCGCCGACCCACCTCTGTATTGCGGCGCGCTGCAATTGGAACGATAGCAGCCATGTAATCAGGGCGGCGGCGTCGATTGTGTCATATCTACCTTTAAAGAAAGTCGGTTCGGAGACATCAACCTTGCCATCCAGCAACGTGTGCATTGAAAGAGTTGTGATAATCCGAAACATGCGATCGACAAGCGTTGGTTCCGATTTGTCCGCAACCTGCAACTGTTTTTCGCCTAATAGATCGCATATCGTGTTGTTGTTGGTCTTATTTTCATTCTGGAAATTCACTGCAAACGTGCTTCCGACAGCGCGGAAATGCACACTTTGAAGCAAGCCCGGGTCGTTTCTCGACATCGTCGAATAGCATGTACCGGCAGAAAGTATTGTGAGTCTTGGGATGAGCTGCGAGTCACTCGCTGCTTTCAAGATGTCGGACAACGCCGCCTCCCCCCGTTCCCCTGCTCGCGGTCGCGCCCCCCCACGGCGCCTGGTCGACTGGCTACCGCCTGCGGCCGCCAGGCTCTTCGCGTGGTTGGCGGATTCCACCAACATGCTGAACACAATTCTGTTGGCCAGGACACGTTGGTACACCCCTTTTTCGGATCCGCGCGCGGCGTGACCGTGGGGAGAGACCTCCCCGACGTGTTCGCATATGGAAAGCGTAGGCGCGGGGTGTAAGCACCCCGCCGGCTGGCTGCGCCATTTTTCGAGAAGGTTCTTGGCGAACTCACGGGATTTTTCACATACTAAGAAACGTTCGCAAAACACGAACAGTGCGTTACTGGTTTTGGGGTTTTGTTCCATTAGCTTGCGTGTAAACTCTCTGGGGTTTTGTTCCATTAGCTTGCGTGTAAACTCTCGTAGAAAGCTAGGAAACTCGGCATGGGGTTTTGGGGTTGGAGGCATGTGTACCTGCAACCCTGCAGCCCGCGCGGCGCGCCACAACTCAAGAGACAACAAAACATTATCCCAAAGAACAATTCGAGCACACGGTGCACTCACCCCCTGTGTGTGTTCTGTGCGTTCCGCTGCAGTCCGAGCGGGGCTGTTGGGGTGAAACAGCTGTGCAATCTGCTCCGGACGCGGACGCGCCCCTGATGACAATGCAGCCAGAACGATACATTGGGGCTCGGCGATGCGACCGCACGCCCACAACCCAAAATCGGACGCTTTGCCGAAGTGGAGGTGTTTAAACCCATTCTTTGATATTTCCTCCACCATCTTGTCACATTGAACAGCTGCAGCTTCCTTTCTGTCGCACCCGCGTGCCCGGCGGCTGGCAGAAACCACAGCCCGGCGGCTGGCAGAAAACACACTTTTACCACCACTGCTTCTGATGCCATCATCCTCTACCGCGCCACAGTCTGACAGGTTGCTTGCCGCGTCGCACGCGTTGCTCAAGTGAAAGTGCATCAACGTGTTTTTGTCCGAACACGACCCAAACGAAGACGGCGCCGTCGCGCCGTCGCCATCGTCTCCGCCATCGTCTCCGCCGTCGCCCCCACGGCGTACCGGCGCTACGATGGAGAACGAGTTGGAGAGTGCACACAATTCGCGCTCAACTGTCGTTCCAAACACAGTTTCGCCGTGGAGCATTTCCCACAGCGACGTGTTGCAATCGACGCCGGCTTGCATACTTTGCGGGTAGATGCGGAAAAACCCGGCTGTTCCACGGCAGGAGGGAGGTAGAACGGACATACTGCGATCCCGTAACACCCCAATTGCACACGCCGCGACTCGATCATTTAACATCGGTGTTATCAATATACCCGCAAACGGCGCAGCTGGCGGCGGCCACCGTGCGACGGCCACCGTACAGCGGTGCGACTGCTACCCAACCAAGCGTCGCCGCCGCCGCTGTTCGACACGAATGCCAGACCGCCAGCGCCGCCGTCAGGGCTGTGACTGCGCTTTCGCGAAATCTGCAAAGTCTTCCACATCTTCGAGATAGAGATCGCCATCCGCGGGCGCAGGCGCCATGTGTGCTGCACCCTCCCCCATTTCTGGACCCGCCTCCCCATCACAATGTAATACCGCCGAGTCGACGGCGACGGATGTCTCGGCCGCCGAAGACGCCACAACGACGGGGGTGCCTTTTGTCCGCGCGTATACCCGGGCGCGCATTAGAGCTTTGGCATATATGTTAAGCCCCCACGGTTTCATCGCGCGATTGTGCACGACCCCAAACAGATAGGCGTTCGATCGTGATAATCCGGGCGATTCGGTGCGCGACGGGTCGACGCGCTTTCTCTTTTTGAAAGTTGTCCGCGACAGGTCGTAAGTAAGAACGCACTGCAGGTCAGAGGTGCCAGTGCCGCACAACTCCTCGCAAAACTTCCCATTTGTGTCAATCCTGTGTTTGATTATATCGACCAGCATGTCAAACCCAATACCACCGACGTTGAACTTGTCGCTGGTGAGAGTCGGCGATATGTCAAAAGGAGTCAAGCAACTCTCTACATTCTTCCAAAGTACCGCGACTTCCCTGGCAGGGTTGGGTCGCGCGTTCGTAATCACCTGGAGGTAATGTTGTACACTTTGGTCGGCGCAGCTATCAAATATCGCACGCCACAGCAGGGCGGTGGATTCGCTGGTACACGGCGGTACGAGCACCTCCTGGCCACCAACGGCTGCAACTACGATGCCATTAAGGCGCAAACAGCGGTTAAACACGCCGCCCCCAATTGCTACAGCCCACTGGTGCAGCGCCAGTGGATCTGGCGGAAGAACAAGACCTGGGACCGCGACGCAGCCGACGTCTACGTTCTTACAGATGCAAGCCATTTGATGAGAGCGGGCAGTCGCATTTTTAGGCAGTGCGTCGGGTGCGGGCTCGCCACCGCCACCGCCACCGCCACCGACACCGCCACCGCCACCGCCGCCGCCACCCCCACCGCCGCCGCCGCCGCCACCATGACAATGCTCTCCTAACACCGCCGCCATGCACGAATGTGAAAATGCCGGGTCGACAAGGTCGGAAAATATATGTAACGCGCTAGATTTATCGAGAAGTGTGCGCGACGCGGCGTCTTGTTGCTCTTCTACCTCCATTGTGTATCCAGGTCCCGATAGACCACCGCGACTTTCGCAAACACGTGCTCGTTTATATATCTACAACGTCGCATCAACGCATGCCATTCCTGCGCGAGTTGTTCTGCGGGAACATGGTTCTGGATACATCGACCTCGGGGCCACCATACGCCGCGCCGCCCCGGCCGCGGTCGTCGTCGCTGTTCAGATCGATTGAAGAGGCGAGACGTTTCCCCAGAAGCTGTTCTGCTGTTGTCCCCGGCGCATGCCGCCTGGCAGTGGATGTTCTTGGTTGACGTTTGTTTGTTTCCGCCGGTACCAACATCGGGGTGTGCACATCCCACTGCGCAGTCACATCCCCGCCACAAGCACCGTGTAACGCAAAACAGCCAACCACCAGTGCCGCGCTATACACACCGACGGCCGCAAGCACTGGTTTAGAACTATCGAGAATCGCACCAATCATCACGGCGTAAAAGAACATGCATACCCGCATGCTGCTCCCCTCCGTTTCGATCGACGCAACGCGACCAAAGCGCCGGTATCTCGCAGCCAGAATAGCGCACATCGCCCAAAGAGAGCTTATGCACACAGCGACCCCCATTGTCCCCCTGGACAGCCGGCGGCATTTCTCTGCCAGGAGAGCGGACCCCACACATGCAACCGCACCAATCACGCCTCCGATACCGTCAGCGACGGGGCGCACCGAATCTTGGTGGGACCTACCCCTCTCGACGTCACAATGCGCACTGTTTGCTGCACCCGGTCTTCTGTGTAAGTGTGCTACAATTTGCGAGCAGCACCAGTGTGCAAGAATCGACCCGGCGCAGTAGAACGGCATTGCAATTGCAGACGCGGCCGCGTCGTCGCGTTGCCCGCGGCGGTACGTATCGCAGCTAGGTCGTGCAACAGCATTGACGAAGTTAGACACTCCAATCGTCAAAGCTACGATCGCAACAGCTAACAGACACCCCGTCATCGTGTGCTTGTCGCGCCCGCCCTCGTTAAATGGCGCCCCCTCGCGGCGCAACATCAAAATGAAAAAGGGTACCAGCGCCGCACACAACACAAGGTCGTTGTCGAACTCGACAAACCTGGCGAAGATTCCAGTGCATTCTGTGGTCGCGGCGCCCTCAGCCAGTGGTACATCGCTGGCCAGTGTGGGCAGCCGAACAACTTCTCGTTTCCGCGGTACTCGATTCCCACAGACACGAGCGACTTCTTACGAGTCCACCCAGACGAGACACTTAAAGGCGCACACCTCTTTATGTTCGCTCGGCGCCTGGCGCCGCAGCGCCGGGATCGCTAACCTAAACTCAGTGTTTTCCACTCCCAAGCAACACCGCTAAGCGCCCGAGAGGGTAAATACCCCGCGCCGGAAACCATTATCTCCCCGGCGTGGGTACGTACGAAGGTGACAGGGCGCGAACTTGCGGGAGCAACACTTGTGACTTTTTGCAGTGTCCGCCGTGGGGCTGGGATCACTAACTCCTGCGAATTCGGAAACCCAATGCCAGCTGGTACGATGGCAGGCGAAGCCCACGCCTCCGGGGCACGCAGAGCACCCCATGCGTACAGGTCCCCATTGCGCAACAACATGAACCCTCTGAAATCTGCGAGTTTCAAAAGCCCCCCCCGCGTGCCCACCCGCGCGCCGCTACTAGATTCTACGTCAACCGGGAACGTTACTCTGGCAGGCGAAAACTGACAGCTCAGAAGCATTTCGACGCCGCTCGGGTCGTCGCCGCTGCTGTACCCTAACGCGCAACACGCATTGCTGCCCCAGGTAAAAACTTCCCCGTCCTCAAGAACTACCCCCGTCGAGTCTGGTCCACAACTCACGCTGGAGACGGGAGACGAGGGAAGTTTGTTAACACGACACGGCTTCCGTTTCGAAGTCGTGTCTCCGTGACCGAGTCGACCGCGCCACCCCCACCCCCACGTGAAAAGCCGCCCACTCTTGGTTATAACGGCCACGTGTGAACTGCCAGATGACACTGCTGATATAACGTTATCCGATTGGCCAAACCGCGACGACGGCACGGCTCTTGGTTGCCAGAGACATTCCGTTCTCCCAAAGGCGCGGGGGGGGGCATCGACGCACATTGAGCTTCGAGCGCCGCAAACCCACACGCGCCCTCTCCAATCGAGAAACACCGTGGCGTTTTCAGCAGCCGCGACTGTAGCAATCCGCGGGAACCCCGCGAAGGATACTCGCCCCCACGAACACCTCCCTCGCCGTCCTCTTGCAAGAGCGCCGCAAGAATTGTCCCCACGCGAAAACACAATGCCTCCGCGAGTCACAACAAGCCAACGCCCAATCGGCGAAGGCGGTTGCCCCCCCGCCCCGCCAGCAGCACTTGTGTTGTCAGCGTATGCAACATGAACGGCATCGACGCCGCGAAAGTTTGTAACTTTTAAAACACAGTTGTGTTCATCAAGATCCCACGCCGGCGAGTCGGTGCCATGGGCTGTCTGCGGGAACCAGGAACTCGGTGCGATTTCTACAAACGACAGCTCGTGTGCGGTTTCGATTTCACACCAACCTGTCGGCGTTGCAATTAACGTTTCCCACCTCTTGCGGAATCCGCGCCTCGTTATCTCCCGCGCGAGTGTTTCTGCCGGGTTTACCACGGGACGCACAATGCGGCGTTTTTTTGGCGGTTGCCGTGGCGACGGCGGGCCGGGCTGTTGTTGCGATTCATCCACCGAGTTCCTGCAATACAGCCAGGCCGCGGCGGCAACCGCGCTGCGACCCGCCAGATCATGTTGCGGCGCCGAAAATTGGGAGGACGCGACTGCCAAAGAAGCAAGGGAGGCGGGGTCGAGATACTCTGCAATTTCGCACGCTATTACCGCAGGAAGTGCAGATAATCGCATTTAGTTACAAGGCGAGGAGGGGGGTTCATGTCATTGCTCTTCGAACTACATTTACTTCAAACTCGTATATACGAGACATTCCGATTAAGTGTAAATCGAGACATGCAAGCCAACGACGGTCGTGGCCCACCCACTGTCTCGTTTGGCTCGGTCGTCAATAGCTTTTCATATCACAACGACCTGCCGCCATCAGATGTCGGGGATCGCAAAGCTACCGACGAGAGACGTGAAATGACAAAAAGCGAGGCACCGACCGGACCTCGATACCGACAACACAAAAGCGAACGAACGAAATGGGCATATCGAGAGGCGTTGCGCAATCTGGAGTCGTTTTTAGCCACGGAGCGCCACGAGGTCGCCGCCATACTGCTTACTCTGGGGGCCGTGGTTTTTTGGTAAGTAGCGGTTGCATGTGTGAGCAGCGACACAATGTTTACAAGATAAAATACAAACCGCGCACGTCTTCGCAGCGAACTACAGCTACAACCTTCGCATACAACTAGTGTGGTGGGGGGAGTCGTCTAGTACTCGTCGTCGCCCTCGTCCTCGCTCTCGACCTCGTCCTCGCCCTCGCCCCCGTCCTCGGCGGTCTCGGCGCCGACCTTCTCTGCCGCGTACAGCCCGTGTATCTGCGCGAAGTTTTCCTCCAGAAACTTGCGTACGCCTTCTTTGGCGGTGAACGCCACTAAGGTAGCATCACCCGTCGTACCGATTGTGCGGCGCTTGGCTGCCGCAAGCCGTAAAACATCACCCAATCCCAACTCTGTGAGAATACACAACATGGAAGTTCGAATCACAAACCT
>Ga0114997_10004279_pt1 | contig 11104 bp, 9 predicted proteins | sample ArcticOcean_MG_C_2_FD_87045 | JGI IMG/M metagenome (GOLD analysis project Ga0114997, IMG submission 87045) | Marine microbial communities from western Arctic Ocean - ArcticOcean_MG_CB4_136 | ecosystem: Environmental > Aquatic > Marine > Oceanic | place: Arctic Ocean: Canada Basin | collected... | reverse complement strand
GTTTTTCACCCCAAAAATAAAAACACTAGATGATTTTCATTGACAGAAGGCATAACATGTGATACCACTCACGGTTAGCATGGATGAAGAGTGGTTGCCACAATTTAATCAAGCATTAGATTCGTGGAATAAGCGCTTCATCATAACCTCACCAGATGTAGATGGTCTATTGTCCGCATCATTAATGGCACATCGATTCAATGCCCGTCTGATTGGAGTATACACTACAACTCACCTCATTCTTTTTGATGATTTTACTAATGAAGCGGCAAAGGAGGCGCTCTGGGTAGATCATGACATTAGTCATCCTGGAATAATATGTATGGGCCAACATCTCATCAGAATAAAAGTTAATGATCAACTTCCAACTCGGCATAAACCCAACTTTAATCCTAATCTTATTTGGCCAGTAGCTTGGGAGAATTGCTTTAATGGCCGTCAAAAAAACAAGGTTGACAAGTATCCTTTTGCAACAATTCACTATCTAATGAAAGGACTAGGAATTAAAGATCCACCGAAATATTCCAAATCATTCAGTTTGTTGGCACATGCAGATGGAACATGGGTAACTTCCTATGATTATCCTTACAATTGCAATCAATGGAAAAAATGGATGTTTGAAGGTTCGGATGGAGTCATTAATGATTTGGTAAATCAAGCATATGCAGATGAAGAAAATCTCAGAATACACCTTGAATTATTAAAATCATTGTTAGAAGCAGGAGTATCCAAGGGGCGCTCTAGAGCTAATGTATCACAAGACATTCCTTCAGAGTGGGCATCGATTGAGGGCCATCAAGGAGTTAGATTTAGCATTAAGACAAGGCATGAGCCCTGGGTTCAGAAATTTAACGATGTATTGAAATTAATATCATCTATTATGGATTGGAAAATTAACTCACCTAAAAAAATTACTAAGGTGATTAGTGGAATAGCACTGCCAGAATATCCAGATAGAATACTCCGGAATTCGGATTTAGATTCTTGGATGATTGAAAACGGTGTTTTCAGTCATGCCATTACATTTAGAAATACGATTAGATATACTACAAATTTGGATCTTTAGTGCAATGTAAATTTTTTATAAAACATCTAAGTCTCTTTTTGATTAATATCACTCGTCTTCCATCCATTCTCTAACATTTTTTTTTCAATCTGAATGTGTTCTAAATTATATAATTCTTTAAGAATTTTTAGTAACTTTTCTAATTTATTTTTTCTATTGATATCTTGAAAAACATCACTTTTAGATATCTCATTAAAAGATTTCTTTATTTTCTCAATAGACCATTGCCCAGTAAAGTTAGGATATATTGAACTTAATAATTCAATTAATTCATCTATTGGATATACTAAAAAAGAATTAAGATATTGCAAGTTAATTCGATGAGGATTATAATAAATTTTTCTCCATATGTCATCTATGTACTTTTTGAGAATTAATTCTCTCTTTTCCCGTTCTTCTCTTTCTTGGTTAGTTTCCTTTAAACCAGTTATTTGTAAATTTTTAATTCTTTGTTCTTCTAACTTTTCATGTAATTGTTCCTTTCTTTCTCGTTCTTCTCTTTCTTGGTTAGTTTCCTTTAAACCTGTTATTTGTAAATTGTGAAGTCTTTGACCCTCTAACTTTACATGCAATTGTTCCTTCTTTTCTTCTTCCCATATTCTTGCATCCTCCAACTCTTCTTCTCTACAATCAATACATATTTCTTTGGGATCTGATAAATACCTTAACAAATGCAATACTCCGCATTCTCTACAACGTCTTTTTTTAGGTCGATTTTCGGGTAATTCCCTAGTCCACATATTTTCTGGTTCTTTGCCACCTAAGCCTCCTGCTAAATTTCTTTTTATCATCGCAACTGGTAAGTTAGTTAAATTTAAAATTAAATCTAGTAATATTTGTTACTAATTGTTCCTATTTAATCAAATTTTTGATGTTATTTAATTAGTTTTAAAACTGATTAAAGTAATAAAAGCATCATTTTACATAACTCCTATTCTCGATGAGTTAGTGAGAGTCTGATGACTTCATTAATATGATATTTGTAATCGAATTATCTTATTTTCTTTGCAGGTGCTCCTGCCCATATTTCTCCAGAAGGTATTATTTTATTTTTTGAAACAAAGGATCTGGCCCCTAAGATTGCATAACTATCTAAGCAAGCACCTGAAAGTAATACTGAACCCAAACCAACTGTCGCTTTTTCACCAATATTATTCTTTGCCAAGTATAGCATATCACCTTCAACTGAATGAGAATTAATTATAGCCCCTCCTCCAATTATCGCACCTCTGCCAATGGAGACATGCTGTGGATCATTTATGAGTAATGAATTGATATGTGCCCCTTTTGATACATCAGCACCCATCATTCTATAGTATAAATTTGTATACCAAGATGGAATAAGGTATGTAGGAAAATGTTGCCTTGAAATTCTGTGAAGAGTATTACAAATGGCCCACTTCGCCCCATTCAATGAATATAAGGGGAATTCACCTAATGGGTAGCGAATTGGAAGAATTTGGAAAATTAAGCCACAAAATAAGGGAAGTAAGATTTGATGAATTAAATATGTAGCAGAGATAGTGACTGATATAATCATAATTTGGAAGATTGGAGGTAGTGATTCAGTTGTATTCAATGTATAAAATATTAAACAGATACCAGGAAAAACTGAAAGAGATAATAAAGGTAAATAAAGTGTAAAATACATTACAGAAATTACTTTATCGATAAATGTAAATGATTTCATGTAATCCTCCAATACATGCTTCAATCATCGCCACATGCTGGAGAGTCTCCAAAGTTATCAACTCCCGAACATGCACTACTACAACCCCCAATCTGAGTTATTGGATCATGTCCAAACTTGGCAGAATATAGTGATTTCATAGATTCATATGATTCTATTAGACTTTGTTTATTGATTTTGGGATTATAGCCTTCATAACTTGGACGATGATGTAAAAATCTACCAAACATCTTTTCACAATCTTCAGCATATCTTTTAGTGTCGAGGATGTGAATATGCCATGCTTTGTCCATTATATCTGTAGGAGCCAGGGGGACACCGGGATTATCCATCTTCAATATTAGAAATCTCTTGTATTCCTCAATAGCTAATTTAATTTCTTCTTTGTTAAGGACTGAATTAGATTCATGATTCATCTTCCATCTAATTAAATCAATACTTTGTTCATTGATGCGATTTTCTATGGATTTTTCCTGCTGCATACTTATCTATAAGTTTTCAGAGTATATAAAGTTCTAAAATTATCAATATTAGATTCACATTTCAATGTGATGGTCGATGTGCCCTAATCCAAATTGTTCCTGATGGCAAGTAAAAATTAGGGCTTGATGATTGCCTCTGCTAACTAGCCCCGTAAGATGATTTAGTAGTTTCCCACGTCGTATTTTATCCGTATTAACAAACGGATCATCCAATGCAAAACATATTTTTGTATCTTCTTCATCTGAAACTATTCTAAGCATTGCTAAGCGATATATTAGATTCAGCTGTTCTCGTGTACCATAAGATTCCCATGCAAATTGAATATTATCTCTACCATAACGTTGTAGAGATTTTGGGAAACCATTTTCATTGAGTGTAACCTTTGCTCCTGAACTATATAGGCTATCAGCTATATTATCCATTATTTGCTGTAATATTGGATAAATTGATGCCATTTTATCTTCAGACAAAGTTTTAATAATGTTTAGTAGTAATAAAATTGCTTTAGTTTCTATTATTTCAGCGTTTAAGTCTTCTTTGGCTACCTCAAGTTGATCTTTAAAATCAACAAGTCTGGAGTAGTCTGAATTTTGAATAATTGCTTCTATAGAAGCTTCATTAGAAGCAATTTGTGTACTTATTTTATTCTGCTTTGTAATATTTTTTCTCAAATTTCCTGCTTGGTTCCTTGCACCTACTTCCTCTACATCTTTTGATGCATTTAATAAATCAGAAATCTTTTTATATTTTTCATATTCTTTACGAGCTTATGCAAGTTTTTCATTAATTTCAGAATCAGAATTATACTCTTTTTCATGTGCAGACACCGTTTCATTTGTAATCTTAATATCTTCCTCCATATTGTTAATTGTTATGACTATGGATTTAATTGATTCTTCTAATCGTATCTGTGAATCATTCAATTCTTTTCTTATCTTTTTGGACGCTTCAAGTACCGCTCCTATGGATAATTTTTTGTTTTCCCAAGACATGGGCATTCCATCTGGTTTTTCTGAATCAGGTTTATTTTTTTGGATTTTTAGAGTCTCTGTAATTTTCTTTATTTCATCTTTAATATCTGACTTTGAATCAGATTCTATCAATGTTTTTTCAATAAATTCTATATTGTTTGTATATGTATCATATTTTTCCTTGCGTATATTAAGTTCACCTTTGGACACAACCCCAAGGAGTTCATAACATGACTTCAATTCATATTCCAATTCATCAACACTACGATTTTTTTCAGGGTTTTTTATTGAAATGATTTTTTTCCCATTGGAATTTGACATTGACAATGATGCATGAACATCTCCCTCATTATCAGTATTATTTTTGTCATCAATATTTACTACAAATCCTTTAGGAAGTGCAGTTATTTCGAATTTCCAGGGCGATAGAGCATTCTGAGCGAACTTGATGGTTTGTTCTAAATCCGTAATCTTATCCCATTGATCTGTGGTGGCGGGAACAATCTTTTGTCTCTTTTTTCTGATATCTTCTATTTGCCCTTTCTTTATATCAATATTTTTAATTTTTTCATTCAAAACATCAATTTGATTTTTAAATTGTTTTCTAACTCCTTCGGAACCATCATATTCAATCCATTTCTCGATTATATCATACTCTTTTTTATTTGATTCTATTTTAATTTGTATCTTTTCATAATCTTTTGTGTTCCTGTTTAGTGAGTTTTCTTCCTGCGTCAACTTTGATTTCTCAATATTTAATTTATTTTGGACTATATTGATTTTATCTTTTAATTCATTTCTGGTTTTGAGTAGTTTTTCTAAATTCTCAACAGTATTTTCTTTAGATTCTGTTTGTTTACTTTCTTTCTCTCTTTTCACACGGTGCAACTCGGCAGAGTTTTCTAATTCTTCTGCTTTTGCATTCAGGTCTTCACCCTCATTAATTTGTTGATCTTCTGAGTAGAGTGTTTCCAAAGAGGTATAATATTCTCGGAGTTTTAATTCCATTGCTTCTCCTTTATTGACATTTTCTATAATTTCTAATGTTTTTTTGAACTTTTTATCCAATAATCCTTCGGACTTTAGGGATGTACCGATTTCTTTTTCTAAGTCGATTTTAAAGGTATTTTTCCCCTTTTGGAGCCTCTCCATTCTTTCTTCATCGACTCTATTTTCCAGTTTTTTTAACTCAGAGTTCTTTAAATGAAATGTGTCATCCAGGCCTATATTTTTCAAAACATTATTACTTTTGAATGCATCTACTAATTTACCCTGTTCAGGAAATAGTAAAGATCCCATATTATTACCTAATAATTTTGATAATTCTCCCTCTGAAAATTTTTGTGCCGGGCTAATAGTATCGTGTAAAACTCCTAATTTACCGCTGATGATATTGACTTCGGACTCATTTGTGCCGGAAACTAACTTCCTACACTCAACTACTGCTTCTTCTAATTCATACACATTATCCGTACCAATGCATGTAAGTTTAGCATCACCTCCACCCGATAGTGCAAATGTTTTTTCTATTTTGTATATTTGACCGTTAGCTTCGAAATCTATAGATATTCTAGCGGGAGTTTTTCCCCTCAAAACAGATTCCAAACCTTTTCCTGAAGTTCTAGAAAACAAACCCAATACTATTGCAAGTCTTATTGTTGTCTTTCCAGATCCATTGTCTCCAGAAATGAGATTTAGTCCGTCCTTGAATATAAATGGCTCCTGTAGTCCTGAAAATGATCTGAAATTTTCAATTATGACAGAATTTATTCTTTCAAGCACCATTAATTCATTCCCCCTACTTGCTTAAAATATTTAGACAATAATCTAAGAGCTTTTTGTTGAACTTCTTGTTGCTCTTCTGAATTCACAATTTTATTTGAAATCTGGTCGATAATTCCACTAGAGTCTATGATTTTTTCAGATACAATAACAATTTTATCTTTAAATACTAGATTACTAAATTGATTTTTTAGTTCTTCGACTTTAGAAATTAAATCATCATGATTATTTTTTGTTATCCACCCAGTAGCAATAATTCTCCAAGCAGTGAGTTCATTATTATCATCTTTAAGAATATCTGCAAATACCTGATCAATATCAGAAAATCCAGAATCTGGAGATTCTTCTTGAAAATATACATCTATATCTCTAAATTTATTTTTGCCGATTTTATATTCGGATACTATTGGTTCTTTTTGAGGTTCAACTTCACAAATCAGTATTCTTCCAGTCCAATTTTGTGAGCGTATTTGTGCTTCAGGAGCCCCAGTGTACCACAATCGTTTGTCAGGTTGATTAATCATAGATTTAGAAATTTCTGAACGGGGACCGTGCCAATCTCCAAGAAGAGCGATGTCGAGGTCCTGATTAAGGGCAACAGAGCTATCAATATTTTTCATTCTCGGCTCGTCACCTCCGATATTTGCAATTGAACCATGAAATAATCCAATTCTAACTCCGTCTTTCTTTTTTCTTTTAGGAATCCAAGCAGTTTGATCAGAGTTATCAAATCTTGAATTGAGTACTCCTGGATATATCGTACAATTTAGATCATCAATTTTATATTCTGCTCTTTCTGTGTGAATATGTACCACAGAATTTGGTCCTAATTGTGTTTTTAGATTCCATAATGCAGTATTCTTTGAACCTTCTAAGGCATCATGGTTACCTGAAATTATGTGTATAGGTATTTTTGATTTTGAAAGCATAGTTGCTGTGCGTTCTATTAAATTCCATGAGGCCTCGGGGCGATCAAATAAATCCCCACAAATTACAATAATATCTGCATTATTCTCAGGTGCTAATTCAGTAATAATTTTCTCAGAAGTCAAAAATAATTGTTCACGAAAATTGGCCGCTTTAGTTCCTGCACCGCTAATTTTCTTGCCAAGGTGCAAATCCGCACATCCTAGTATTTTGATCATCAATTTCTAGTGATGCCGATAGTATATAAACTAATATTATTTAAGGAAATTATGTGATATATTTTGCATTTTTATCTTTACAAGGATCTAATTCAATACTTTTAGGAATATATTTTGGACCAATGATATCGGTAAATAAATTTGATTTTGTAGCAAAATCTATTAAATCTCGAATAGGGTTATCCAGAATTTGAATATCCAAAATAGCTCCTTCTAAGTGATTTACTCCCTTACCTTTTATGAGAATTTGAAATGTTCCATCACCATACCTAAGTAATTCTAAAGGTATATACAATAATTTAGAAGAACCTTCTGAATGTAGAGTTGCAGGCTGTTCTCTTAGCCATAAAGATACATCTGGAGAACTACGAATTTTGAGTGTTATTCTATATTTTCTACCTTTGCGAGTGATATTATTACTAATTCCCTGAATATATAAGATACCTATATCATAGTTACATTTTACTTGTATTCTTTCATGTTCTATTTTATTTTTCATTTTAAATTTCTCCTTGTTCAGTAATAATTATCTTTTTCATATATTATACTCGTTTCTTTTATCCACGTACTATTAATTGAAGCCATTTTAGTGATATATTTTTTCAATATATTCGCTAGCAAGTTATACATTGGATCTAATTTATTCAATCCATCCCATGATTCAACAAACATTTTCGGAGTAATCAAATTTTGTAATTTGTGTTTAATTAAATGTGCTACAGTATACGTTGATATACTTGATTTTGTGTAATCTAGGGCAAAGAATGCAGATGGTGCTTCTTTAGCTAATAATTCTGTAGCAATATGGCCACCAACCTCTATAGCTCTAGAATTGATATTATGATCTTCACATTTACTACATTCTTCATTACCACAGCGTATGTAATGCACTCTGTCCAATGTATATTTATTCTTATGATGTAGCCATGTAGGAAGTACTGCTAATGCCGCATCTCTTAATGGGGGAAACATCGCTTCACCACATATTTCGTTTTTTCTATAATAGAGTGGATTATGCACTCCTAAAACAAAATCAAACAGTTCATTCCAATCATTAGTAGGGCGTTCACTAACAAATGTTTCTTCTAAGAATGTACGAGTTACTTCATATGTTTTAAATATTCTATTAATGTCTTTCTCAGAGTGAGTAAACCAACCATTTGTACTGGTTGATTCTTTGAGTGTGGCACAATCAAACGCAGCACTTTCAATGAATTTATTATACAAACTACCATTATTATGAGCAAAATTTTCCGCCTTATTGGCATTATAAATTACTCTTTTAATATTATTTTCATTTTTATCATTCATAAATTTTATGATACTATTGCATAAATCTGCTGCGCCCGTTGCACAATTTCCCCATTTAGTTCCACCATGATTACGATTATTCCAACCTGAATTGAATTGTTTGGCGCACCAGCGTAATGCTTTTTCCATTTCTACGTATGTTAATTCAAAATCCTCAATCGCAACATAGTAATGTTTACGAATACTACTAGGTGAAGGATAATTATTTAATTCAACAAATTTAGAAGGCCCTATTGCTGCTATTAAAGTAGGGGCGAAATCGACTGATATGTCATTCTTCATGCCAAATGCAAATCTCAATTCGCCTAAACATAATCCAACGGCAGCCTTAACTAACCAACCTGAGAAAGCGCCCGATAATCTAGCATTGTATTTAGGATTCATGTTTTGACCTGATATCCACTGATGAAAGTAATGCGCAAACCAACCTTGTTGTCTACGCCATTGAGTTAAATTTCTTTCCAAACCTATATTGAATTCAGCAAGTTCATCAGGTAAGAATGGATTGTAAGGTTTAGGATCGATAGAAACACCTTCTTGTTTAGCAACCCAAGTAACGCTTCCTTCGACCCACGTCTCACCAATGTTTACTTCATTGACAATGTAGGGTATTCCATGCGATCTACAATGTGCATAGACATGACTGCCTAGTGACCCATTGGGATGAGAGATAACGAAATTTTCACCCATCTTATCCTTAGTTATGTTGGCCTCTATCCATGCTAGGTCTTCCAAACCTTCGGTTTGCCAAAAGTCTTCAATTTGAATGATACCAGTGCCATTAGTTATTGCACCTGTCACTTCGGAAAGACATTTTACAATCTCACCATCAACAATTTTATCATATGTGAAAGGTGGTGCTCGTGCTGTATGTGCTTCACTCCCCCTTATCTGAGTTAGACGAGATTTGCCATTAGCATATTTTTCTGTAAGATAATTTTTATCTCTTAGATATACATACTCTAATTCATATGTATTAGGTTGATGTCCTATTTCTGCAAAGTTATTAGCACATATCATATCATTTGAATTCATTAGATAATTCAAAATTACACCTGCTTTACCGGCAGTGATGCCGTCATGGTCAGGACCAACCCAAGCATAAATATTTGGAACCATGACCATACTAGATGTTGCAGGTATGAAGGGTTGTAACATCATACATCCATCTGGATCTTCATTAAGCATATTATTACGTAGTTTTAACCAGTTCTCTTCCAGGTTAGATTCTGTAACCTTAATGGATTCAAGAACTCCATGACGTGAGTATTTGGGACAAGATCTAAGGAATGCAGTTTTTGAATTTAAACGTCCAAATGCATTTTTTACAATATGATAATTATCATTTAATAATATCAATTCTGTAGTTATAGTGGAGTAATTATCTTTATTGCCTATTTTCATCTTATCGTAAAGTAAGTAAGATTTTGCCTTCTGTGATTTAAGTATGTCAATACGAGAGTCAGATATAGTACAAGTTAATTCTAAAACTATATCTTCATTAAAAACTGGATCATAAAGAGATTTAAAGTTTATTCTTTCCATTTATATTACTCCGATGGGGATTTAATTTGTTTACTTATAGACAATAATCTTACTGCAGAATCTAACAAAGATTCGCTGTCTTTCCACGCTGGCTTTACTCCGTTATCCAAACTATGGGCAATAGCGTTTCTAGCTCTTAATGCCCTATAAATGATTAATTTATCTGTATCGCAGTCGATATTGGCTGCAACATCTATTAGAAATATTTGCCTCCCTTCACCGGTCCTTGGATAATTAATGCCACATAAATTACAATAAGTTGCAACTATTGATTTGAATATTTCCCAAGAAGGAAGTATGCCTAATTTTGGTTCATCTTTACTAATAGCCGTATAAAGATCTATGAACGGCATTTTTCTACCTATTTCATCATATAATTTACCGTATTTCTGTATTTCTATTTGTGTTCCATATTTATTATTCATTCATTCACTTCCACTTAATTTTTTAAATTATGTATTATTCTAAGTTAGCAATAATTACCTTCTATACTGGTAAGTTAATATAATTATTTACAATATTTGATACCTACATAATTCTTTTTTTTTTATAATCAATACCTACTATAACTAGACCTTTATATACTAATAATTTGAGAATACATGATATGGTAGAGTTAATATTTTAAAAAATATCATCATTATTTTTTTTATTAGATAAGTTATCACCAATCCAATTCTTAAGGTTGATTAATAATTTTTTAGATTCAGAATCTTCACGAGTTTCATGAAATATTTTTAATTCATCAGTAAATTTACAGATATCCCCAAACAGAATATTATTTGGTAGTTCGCTTCTAAACCAATAAGTAGGGAATGAATCAATTAGTGCACCTCTAAGGGTATACATTTTTTTATCTAGTGATGTGAAAATATCATTATATAGGGCATTCATTAAAGATACTATAGTATCTCCAGGCCAGCTTGTTGTATTTTCATCATCTATACATATATATTTCCAATCATCATCACGGATATCGTACCAATATACACTGAATTTAAAAATATTTGAGAAGATTCTTTTTATGGTCATGAAGTTATCATTATTAATTGACAACTGATTAACTCTATTTGATAGTAGATCTGCAATTTTCAAATTAAATTCAACTTCG
>Ga0114997_10004278_pt1 | contig 11106 bp, 6 predicted proteins | sample ArcticOcean_MG_C_2_FD_87045 | JGI IMG/M metagenome (GOLD analysis project Ga0114997, IMG submission 87045) | Marine microbial communities from western Arctic Ocean - ArcticOcean_MG_CB4_136 | ecosystem: Environmental > Aquatic > Marine > Oceanic | place: Arctic Ocean: Canada Basin | collected... | reverse complement strand
CTCGTCACATCCTGGGGCTGGAGAAGGTCCCAAGGGTTGGGCTGTTCGCCCATTAAAGTGGCACGCGAGCTGGGTTCAGAACGTCGCGAGACAGTTCGGTCCCTATCTGTTGTGGGCGTTAGAGATTTGAGGGAACCTGACCCTAGTACGAGAGGACCGGGTTGGACGAACCTCTAGTGTACCTGTTGTGGCGCTAGCTGCATCGCAGGGTAGCTATGTTCGGATGTGATAAGCGCTGAAAGCATCTAAGCGCGAAACACATCTCAAGATGAGATCTCTTTTAAAGGTCGTTAAAGACGATAACGTTGATAGGCTACAGGTGTAAAGTCAGTGATGGCAAAGCCGAGTAGTACTAATTACCTGTAAGCTTTTAATAATGACAGTTTGTTGTGTACTTTATGATTATTATATATTTTGAAATACTAAAATATTTAACGATACGGTGACTATTGCATTAGGGTCCACCTCTTCCCATTCCGAACAGAGAAGTTAAGCCTAATTGCGCAGATGGTACTAGGGTAACACCTGGAAGAGTATGTCGTCGCCACTTTTAAAAACCTCCTTATGGAGGTTTTTTTTTGCCTTTTTTTCAACAACATGAAAATTTTGACCTTCTTTTACTTATTTTCGTCCTCAAAGTTTTAAATATGTCAAAAGATACATCTATAAAATCTGTACTTATTATTGGAAGTGGTCCTATTGTTATTGGCCAAGCATGTGAATTTGATTATTCTGGTTCTCAAGCTTCAAGGTCACTAAGAGAGGAAGGAATTGAGGTTACTTTAATTAACTCTAACCCAGCGACAATCATGACTGACAAAGTTGTAGCTGATAACATTTATTTACTGCCTCTTGAAATTGATTCCATAGAAGAAATTCTAAAGTCTCATAATATTGATGCTGTTTTACCTACTATGGGAGGACAAACTGCTTTAAACCTATGTATAAAATGTAGTGAAGTTGGATTGTGGGAAGAATATAATGTTAAAATAATTGGTGTTGATATTGATGCAATAGAAATCACAGAGAACAGACAAGCCTTTAGAAAATTGATGGATAAGATTGACATTCCTATGGCTCCACAACTAATTGCAAAATCTTTTTTACAGGGTAAAGAAATTGCTCAAAAATTTGGATTTCCATTATGTATTAGACCATCTTATACTCTTGGTGGTTCTGGCGCTTCTTTTGTTCACAACGAAGGTGAATTTGACTCCTTATTGGACAGAGGCCTCCACGCCTCTCCAATTCACGAGGTAATGATTGATAAGGCTGTTATAGGTTGGAAAGAGTTTGAACTAGAATTATTAAGGGACAAAAATGACAACGTTACCATAATTTGTTCTATTGAAAATATGGACCCAATGGGGATTCATACTGGAGATTCTATAACTGTTGCTCCAGCTATGACTTTGAGCGATAATACTTATCAAAATATGCGTGATATGGCCATTAAAATGATGAGAGCTATTGGAGATTTTGCAGGTGGTTGTAATGTTCAGTTTGCAGTTAGTGACGACCAGAATGAGGATATTATTGCTATCGAAATAAATCCAAGAGTTAGTAGATCTTCTGCTTTAGCTTCTAAAGCTACAGGATACCCAATTGCAAAAATAGCTGCAAAACTTGCCATAGGATACTCATTAGACGAATTAGATAATCAAATTACTAAATCAACATCTGCTTTTTTTGAACCAACTTTAGATTATGTAATTGTAAAAATTCCTAGATGGAATTTTGATAAGTTTAAAGGTTCTGATAGAAGATTAGGCCTTCAAATGAAGTCTGTTGGGGAAGTAATGGGAATTGGTAGATCTTTTCAAGAAGCTCTTCAAAAAGCTTGTCAATCTCTTGAGATAAACAGAAATGGTCTTGGTGCTGATGGGAAAGAGATTAAAAATCAGGATGAAATTTTAAAAAGCTTAGAGTTCCCAAGTTGGAATAGGCTATTTCATATTTATGATGCAATAAAGCTAGGAATACCTTTTAAAAAGATTCAAGAAAAGACAAGAATTGATGATTGGTTTTTAAGACAAATTAAGGAACTATTAGATATTGAAAATAAAATAGAATCATTTGAGATTAATAATTTGCCTAAGGAATTATTATTTGAAGCTAAACAAATGGGGTATGCAGATAGACAATTAGGTCACCTATTGGGATGTTTAGAAAGTGAAGTTTTTAATAAGAGACATGATTTAGGTGTTAAAAGAGTTTATAAACTAGTAGATACTTGTGCAGCTGAATTTAGAGCTGAAACCCCTTATTTTTATTCAACTTTTGAACAAGAGAATGAATCTGTTGTTTCCAATAAACCCAAAGTAGTAGTTCTTGGTTCAGGTCCTAATAGAATTGGTCAAGGAATAGAATTTGATTATTGTTGTGTCCATGGTGTTTTAGCAGCTAAAGAGTGTGGCTACGAGACTATTATGATTAACTGCAATCCAGAAACTGTATCTACAGACTTTGACACTGCCGATAAGCTTTATTTTGAACCTGTTTTTTGGGAGCATATTTACGATATTATTTTGCACGAAAAACCAGAAGGAGTTATAGTTCAGCTTGGTGGACAAACAGCTTTAAAACTTGCTGAGAAATTAGACAGATATGGTATTAAGGTTCTTGGAACTTCCTACGAGGCACTTGACTTGGCTGAAGATAGAGGTAGTTTTTCTAATCTTTTAAAAGATAATAATATTCCTTATCCAAAATTTGGAGTTGTTGAATCTGCTGAACAAGCAATAGAGCTTTCAAAAGATTTGGGTTTTCCTTTACTTGTAAGACCAAGTTATGTTTTAGGTGGAATGAAAATGAAGATTGTTATAAATGAAGAAGATTTAGAACACCATGTAGTAGACATTCTTAAAGACATGCCCGATAATCAAATACTTCTAGATAATTTTTTAGAAGGAGCAATCGAAGCAGAAGCAGATGCTATATGCGATGGTGACGAAGTTAAAATCATTGGAATTATGCAACATATTGAGCCTGCTGGAATTCACTCTGGTGATTCATATGCTCTTTTACCTCCTTATAACTTAGGAGACTTTATAATTCAACAAATCGAAGAATATACCCATACAATAGCAAAAGCTTTAAAAACAGTAGGACTTATAAATATTCAGTTTGCTATTAAAGACGATACTGTTTATATAATTGAAGCCAATCCTCGAGCTTCAAGAACAGTTCCATTTATAGCAAAAGCATTTAATGAACCCTATGTAAATTATGCAACAAAAGTAATGTTGGGTAAGAAGAAGCTCAAAGACTTTGATTTTAAACCAGAAAAAAATGGTTATGCCATTAAAATACCCGTTTTTTCTTTTGATAAATTCCCTAACGTAAAAAAAGAGTTAGGTCCAGAAATGAAATCTACTGGTGAAGCAATAAGATTTATCAAAGACTTGAAAGACCCTTTCTTTAGAAAGATATATTCTGAAAGAAACCTGTATCTAAGCAAGTAAATCGTTATTAAATAATAAGTTATTTTTATATAAATAAGCTTGTTATATTTGAATACCCAAATCTATATTTATGAAATATAATTTTAAAGAAAACTATCCTCATTTAGTGGCAGTTTTAATTTTTCTAATTGTATCCATTACTTATTTATCCCCAGTTTTAAACGGGCTTTCTTTGAAACAAGATGATATAGATAATCATAAGGGAGTAGCTAAAGAAATAAAAGACCATAGAGAAGAATATAATGAAGAGCCCTTATGGACCAATTCAATGTTTGGAGGTATGCCAGCTACACAGGTTTCTGTAAAACATGATTCAAATTTATTGAGTTATGCTCAAAAGGTAATGTCACTTGGTTTGCCACATCCAATTAGTGTTTTATTTTTATACCTATTAGGATTTTACATACTTTGTATTTGCTTGAGCATAAAGCCATGGTTGTCAATTGTTGGAGCAATTATGTTTGGTTTAAGTTCTTTCTTTTTTATTAGTCTTTCAGTAGGTCATAATTCTAAAATAATGGCTATGGCTTTCATGCCAATGATTGTTGGAGCATTCATTTATTCCTACAGGAAAAAAGCTATTGTAGGTGCTATTCTAATGGCTTTGTTTTTAGGTCTTGAGTTGAAATCTAACCATCTTCAAATCACCTATTATACATTTATGATTTTAATTCCTCTGGGATTTAGTGAGCTAATTAGATTTTATTTTGCCAAAAGAATACCTTCTTTTTTTAAAACTACTGGGTTATTAGTTATTGCTGGCTTATTAGCGGTATTGTGTAATTCTGGAAATTTATTTATGACTTATGACTATTTGCCAGACTCTCAAAGAGGCCCTTCTGAATTAACATCTAAGACATTAGGTGGTAAAGAAAAAGCTAAAACTGGGGGATTAGACATAAATTATATGACCAATTGGAGTTATGGTCTCGGAGAATCTGTAAATCTAATTATTCCAAATGCCAAAGGTGGAGGTTCTGAGCCATATTTATTGGATGAAAATTTAATGGAAAATGATAATGAAAGTTCAATATTAAAGAATTTTGTCAGTGATGCTAAAGAGAAAAGATGGTATATAAGCACTTACTGGGGAAACCAGCCTTCAACTGCAGGTCCAGTTTATATAGGAGCTACTATTTTTATTTTGTTTTTTCTTGGACTTTTCTTTTTAAAAGATAAAATCAAATGGCCACTTTTAATTATACTTTTAATTTCACTTTTTTTATCTTGGGGACACAATTGGATGTTTCTCACAAAATTGTTTGCGGATTTTTTTCCGGGATATTCAAAATTTAGATCTGTTACAATGATTTTAGTAATTGCGGAACTAATACTTCCTCTTATAGGGGTTTTATGGTTATTCCAGTTTATTGAAAAACAAAAAGATTTTTTGAACAATGAAGTTGATTTAAAATTCATAAAAATCAAAAATCTAAAGTTGTTTTATATTCTATCCTCAATCGTAGTTGTTTTCTTTTTGAGTTTTGTAGTAGCTCCCGATATATTTTTAAATTTTATTTCTCAAAACGAACAACAAATAATTAATCAACTATCTGTGATGGATTCCCAAGTTAGGGAGTTAATTGATTTTAGAATGCGAACTGTTTCACTAGATGCACTCCGTTCTTTGATTTTGGTTACTATTGTTTTACTAACTATTCACCTATTTATAAAGAATAAAATATCTAAGCAGATTTTTATTTTTTCCATTGCAATTACAGTTTTATTTGATATGTGGGGTGTTAGTAAAAGATATTTGAATAATAACGATCATTCAGAGCTGGAAACTCAGTATACTGGAAAAAGTGGTTTAAAGTATTGGCAAGATTATGAGCTTAAGTTTTTCCCTCACTCCCCAAAACCAGCAGATTTAGCAATTAGAGATTATGAAATTGCTTCAAACAATGATTTAAGGATAGAAATTCAAAATACAATGCGAGAGGTTTTAAATGATTTTGAGGACAGTGATTATAGAAATAGAATTGCTAATGTCCAATCTTTTAAAGCCCTAAACTTAAATACCAATTACCGTGTTTTAGAAATGGGGAATCCTTTAAATACTGCAAGAACATCTTTTCTACATAAATCTATTGGAGGATACTCAGCTGTTAAAGTTAAAAGAGTTCAAGAACTTATTGACTTCTATTTCCAAAAAGAGTACAATATTCTGAATAATTCCTTAAAAAATAATCAGTTTGATTTACTTAAATCCAACCATTTTTTTAATATGCTTAATACGAAATATTATATTTTTAATCTAGATGGTAATTCGGTTGTAGATTTCATTAGGCTAAATAGGAATAAAACACCTGGGGTTTTAAAAAACCCGTATGCTTTAGGAAATGCTTGGACAGTTAAAGAAATAAAATGGGTTCCTAATGCAGATGCAGAAATTGCTTTTTTAAATGATGCCTCCTTTGATCCATCTAAAACTGCTATAATAGACGAAAGATTTAGAGACTTAATTGGAGATATTTCAACATCAGGAAAATCAGATGTTAAACTATTAAATTATAGAGCAAATACTCTGGATTACCAGATAGATGCTCAATCTGAAGAATTAATTGTTTTCTCAGAAGTTTTTTATAATAAAGGATGGAAAGCATTTGTCGATGGAGTTGAAACTCCACACGTGAGAGTTAATTATGTTTTAAGGGGGCTTAAAGTAGATTCTGGAATCCATAAAATATTATTTAAATATGATTTGCCAATTTTCAACTATGCTTCCATAATTTCGCTTTCAAGTTCCATTATTGTTCTACTTTTATTTCTCTTGATGCTGTTTTTTAAATTAAAAGAAAGACAATTTCCAGAAATATGAAAAAAGTTTTGGTCATAACATATTATTGGCCACCAAGTGGGGGAGCAGGAGTCCAAAGATGGTTGAAATTTGTAAAATATTTACCCAGCCTAGGTTGGGAACCAATAATCTACACTGTTGAAAATGGTGAATACCCTGTCCTTGATGATTCATTAGTCAATGATTTACCACCAAATATTAAAGTTTTAAAAACAAAAGTATGGGAACCCTATAGCTTATATAAGAAATTTACAGGAAGGAAAAAAAATGAAAAAATAAATAGTAGTTTTTTAAATGATAAAAAGCAAAATAAAATTTTAGAAAGTATAAGTGTTTGGATAAGAGGTAACTTATTTATCCCAGATGCTAGAAAGTTTTGGATAAAGCCTTCCATTAAATTTTTACATAATTACATTAAGAATAATCCTGTTGATTTTATAATTTCGTCTGGCCCTCCACATTCTACACATTTAATTGCATTAGGCATTCAGAAATTTAATAAAACTCCTTGGCTTGCAGACTTTCGAGATCCATGGACAAATATTGACTTTTATAAGGATTTAAAATTATCTGATTGGGCAGATAGAAAACATAAAAAACTAGAAAAAAATGTTTTATCTAGTGCTAATATTGTATTGACAATTGGCGAGCAATTAAAAAATGAGCTTAAAGAACTAGGGGCAAAGAATGTAGAAATTATTGAAAATGGATTTGATATTGAAGATTTCAAAAATGATGACTCAAATTTGTTAGATTCTAAGTTTACAATTGCACATATTGGATCATTTTCTCCTAGTAGAAATCATCAAGTTTTGTGGAAAGTTTTAAATGAAATTATAAATGAAAATAACAATTTCGCAAATAAACTCCAACTTAAATTAATTGGAAAAGTTGATTATTCAGTGGATAATTCAATTCAAGACTTTAACCTTCAAAAGTATGTTAAGAGGTTTAGTTATTTAGCCCATAATAAAGTTATATCTCACCAAAAATCATCAAAAGTTTTATTGTTAATGGTTAATAATACACCAAACTCAAAAGGGATAATCACTGGAAAAGTTTTTGAATATATGGCTTCCAATAGACCCATTTTAGTTATTGGACCAGAAGATGGCGACCTAGCAAAGATTATTATGGCTACTAAAAGCGGAGTTGTTTGTGGGTACGATAATGAAGAAAAACTTAAAAAAGTAATTCTCGATTTATTTAATAATAAATTAATTTTTAATGCAGATTTTGAAAAATATTCTAGAAAAAATCTAACTAAAAATCTTTCAATAATTTTAGATAATCATTTAAATAATATAAACGCTAATGATTAATTTTGAGGATACTAATTCTGTATTTGCTCATAAATCGAATTGGGAGCTTAAAAAATCATATTACCTTTTTTCAATTTTAAAATATTCTCTTTTGGTTAAAATCGGAAGTTTATTATTGAGAGTTTCATTTTTTTTAAGATTACCTATTAATAAGCTTATCAAATTAACCATTTTTAATCAGTTTTGTGGTGGGGAGAATATTCAAGATTGTACTAAGAAAATCAATGAACTTTCTGACTTTGGTATTGGAACTATTTTAGATTATTCAGTTGAAGGAAAAGAAAATGAGTCTGACTTTGAAAAGACAAAAGATGAGGTAATTCAAACCATACTATTTTCAGCAAATAGTTCTAAAATTCCATTTACTGTTTTTAAAATTACTGGACTAGGTAAATCCTCTATAATTGAAAAAGCTAGTAGAGATTTTAACAGTTTAAATGATACTGAGATTTTAGATATAAGTTTAGTTTCTAAGCGCGTGGATGAAATATGTAAAGTTGCTAGTGAAAAGAAAGTTTCTGTTTTTATAGATGCTGAAGATAGTTGGTACCAAAATTATATAGATCAAGTTGTAGAGACTATGATTTTAAAATACAATAATAAATTTCCAATTGTTTATAATACTATTCAGCTTTACCGTCACGATCGGCTACAGTACATGAAAGATTTAATCACAAGATGTAACTCTATTGATAAGCATCTAGGTCTAAAATTAGTTCGTGGTGCTTACATGGAAAAAGAAAGAGAAGTTGCAGCTAAAAAGAACTATGAAGACCCTATACAAGTAGACAAAGCAGCAACTGATTATGACTTTACCAAAGCTGTGGAGTATTGTTTAGAAAATATTGAGACTATTAGCCTTTGTGCTGGAACCCATAATGAAAAAAGTGTATTACACTTAACGGATATCATGAAAAAACACACTTTAAGAAATAGTGATTCTAGAATTTGGTTTGCTCAACTTTTAGGGATGAGCGACCATATAAGCTTTAACCTTTCAAAACAAGGATACAATGTTGCTAAATATGTTCCATATGGCCCAGTAAAAGAAGTTGTACCGTATCTTATAAGAAGAGCCGAGGAAAATACTTCTGTTTCTGGGCAAACTGGTAGAGAACTTTCATTAATTAAAATTGAACTAGAAAACAGAAATTACTCCAAATAATTCATTGGCACTTTGGTTCCTTTTATACTTTTAGAGTAAACTCTTATAGAACCTACAAGAATTTCTGCTTCTACATATATTGGGATTCTATTTTCATCATCACTAACAAAAACATCCATAGTTTCATTGGCTTTGAATATGGTACCTTCAATTAGACTTATTTGAAAATGAATACAATTTATAGTCTTATGGTTCTGATTGGTTACCTTATCCTTGCCTTTGTAAATAATATTTATGTTTTTATAAAGTTTTTTGTCTAAAATTATGTTTAACGGGATTGTATCGTCTTTTTGGTATTTATTAAAGTTTATTGCTCTAGAGAAATAAACAGAGCTCATTATGTCAAAACTGCAATTTATAATTTCCAGGGTATCGTGGAGAGTTTCATTTTTCTTGTAATCTGAAATGTAAGCTAAGTTTTTTTTATAATTAAAATCATATTTGTAGTCAAGTTGAAAATCTCCTTCTCTAACCCTTCTTATAAAGTGAATTGGGCGTAAAGTTTCTTTTGAAATAAACGAAGCATATTTATCTCTTACTTTAAAAAACCAGTCATAATTTTTCAAGGTTCTTCCTTTTCCTTCAAGATACAGACATGGGTGTTTTTTGAATATAGAATCTTCAACTTTGAACCTTACTTTTCCAGCAGAAACCCATGTTTTACTCATTAAATATTCAATATTATAGAGGACTTCTTCGCCTGCAACGAAAGGCAAATCACTAGAAATACAATCTGACTGTGCTGATAAATCAAAAGCTAATAAAACAAATAAAAATTTAAATAAACTATTCAGCTGTTTTATTAACAAAAGCAGTTATTTTGAGAATTGTATTTTCCGGAGAAGTATTTGCAGATACTGTAACAGTCTTGGTTTGCTTACTACCAGCTTGACCTTTAGAAGGTCTAAAAACAACTTCTATCTCACCACTTTTCCCAGGTAATATTGGTTCTTTTGGCCAATTAGGAACTGTACACCCACAAGAGCCTTTTGCATTTGATATCTTTAGTGGTTCATTTCCTGAATTTGTAAATGTAAAAGAGTATTTATTCTCAGAATTAACATCTACTTTCCCAAATTCATGAAGGTCATTCGCGAATTTAATATTTGTTTTAGGTAATTTAGAAGAAACATCCATTTGAGGTGTTAATGGGTTTTCTAGCATATTTTTTTGAATCTTATCAAGATTACTTTTAGCTGCTGGATCAGCAGATATATATGTTTTATTTGGTGATTTAATTAAAACATCCTCATTATTACTTTTTGCAGTAAGACTATAAAGAGAGATTAAAAATGCAACTAAAGAAATTGCTATTGCTATGTTAGATTTGTCTTTCATATTAAAAATTTAGTTTGCTAAATTATAAAACCCTTTGTTATATTTTAAAATTTCAAGAGATTTTTGTAAAGGAGCATTCAGTTCATTAATTATTTCATAAAATCTTTTGTAATCAAATAAGTCTTGAGCAATATTTGCTTTTAACCGTATCTCAATAGTATTCTTAGATTCTTTAAACTGATCATTTTTAAATTCTACCCCCTCTTTTTTAGCAAAATTTATTAATTCTGAAACAATATCTTCACTTTTAAAACTCTTTTTATACTTATCAAAGTTTGGATATTTGGTTTCTAAAGAAGATCTGTTGTTATTAACCCAGTACAATGCAAATTGATTAAATATACCTTTTCTTATAAGTTTGCTAAAATAATCGCTTGTTCCTGTGGTATCAAGAGGCACAAAATAATCTGGAACAATTCCACCCCCTCCATAAACTGTTCTTTTTTTTAAAAGAGTAGAGAACTCTTCATTCTTATTGTTTTTTATACTGTCTTTATTGAAAGATTCCCCCGATTTGTATCTGCTATATTTTTCTTTTCTATAGGCCATAGATCCTTTGTTGTAAGGCTTTTGAATGCATCTTCCACTTGGTGTATAATACTTAGATGTTGTTATCCTTACTTGGGTACCGTCAGGCAATTGAATTGGCTTTTGAACTAGACCCTTACCAAATGTTCTTCGTCCAACAATTAGTCCTCTATCCCAATCTTGTATTGCGCCACTGACTATCTCACTTGCACTAGCACTACTTTCGTTGACAAGGACAATAACTTTTCCTTTCTCAAGTAATCCTGTTTTATTTCCTGAATAGGTTTTCTCAGGAAATTTCCTCCCTTTAGTAGAAACAATTTTTCTATACCCTGGTAAAATTTCATCTGATAGGTCAACGGCTGTCTTTAGATATCCTCCTCCGTTATTTTGTAAGTCTAGTACAAGATTTTCCATTCCCTTGCTTTTTAATTTAAATACAGCAGTTTTAATTTCTTTTATACTTGTAGAAGAAAAATTATTGAGTTT
>Ga0114997_10004276_pt1 | contig 11108 bp, 10 predicted proteins | sample ArcticOcean_MG_C_2_FD_87045 | JGI IMG/M metagenome (GOLD analysis project Ga0114997, IMG submission 87045) | Marine microbial communities from western Arctic Ocean - ArcticOcean_MG_CB4_136 | ecosystem: Environmental > Aquatic > Marine > Oceanic | place: Arctic Ocean: Canada Basin | collected... | reverse complement strand
TTCAATTGCTTTTAGAGAAGTAAGCTCAACATTTGTGTGTGAAGTAAACCTTGCAGGATCAAGACACCAAGTATCATAACATGCTTCACCATGAACAATTTGTTGTGCTAGCAACCATCCATGCCCACCCCCTTCACCAATACCAGCTCTAAGACCAATAATACAAAATGCATTTTCTTTACCAGGAATTTTACCAACCAACGGTGCCCCATCAACTGTGTACGTGATTGGACCATTTACAATATTTCGTATTCCAACTTCTTTTAGAGCTGGCATTCTTGCAAAAGCACCTTCTAATACATCGGTTACTCTGTCTAAGTCATCTGGGCAAAGTGCGTTTACAAAGTTTGGATCAATACCATCCATCCCCCATGGCTTACAATCTTGCTCATAAAAACCAATCAGCAAACCATTTTTGTCTTGGCGACAATAGTAGTCAGAAATTGGACATCTTAAAAGAGGCATACGGTGACCCGCATTTTCAATTTCAGGAATATCTTCAGTTAAAAAATATTGGTGTTCCATAGAAGCTACTGGGTGATGCACGTTCATCATTTTTGCAACTTCGTTCACTCTATATCCGCCAGCATTAACAAGGATATCACAATCAATAACACCTTTATTGGTAGTTACTTTCCAAGTACCATCTTTATATTGATCTAAAGCTGTAACTGGTGTGTCAGTATAAACTTCTGCACCTGCATTTTTTGCTCTACCTGTTAATGCGTTACATAATTGATAAGGATCAATGTTACCATCATGTGGATCCCACCAACCTCCTAATAAATTATCGGTTGAGATTAAAAGATGACGACGCTTACATTCTTCTGCATCGATGACTTCAAAATCAACACCCATACCTCTACCCATTGAAGTAAAATGTCGATAAGCATCCATCTGTTCTTTTGTGTTTGCTAAACGAATACCACCATCTGCATAATTATAATTAACTGGAAAGTTAGGGTCGTTTGCTAAATCTTTATACAATTCTATTGAATGCTTTTTCAAACCAACCATTGTTTGGTTCATACCAAAATTAGTAACTTGTGCTGCTGAATGCCAAGTGGTACCACTTGTTAAATTATTTCTTTCTAATAATACAACATCGGACCAACCTTCTTTAGTAAGATGATATAAAGTAGAGCACCCTGCTATTCCCCCACCTATTACTACAACTTTAGTTCTTGTTTTCATGAATTAAGATCTGCCGTAAATATTGAGATTTATCCTAGCATAACCCTTGCCGTAAGGAAACCACACTCCTATAAAGTTTTGAGAATTTTATCTAGCTTATTTAAGAAGTGATGATTGTTTTATGTAGAAATCAGTTCACTGGTCAGACTCATAGTTTGAATGTCAACAATTTAATTCTATTGTTTATAATCAATTTGTATAAAACTTTTTGAACTTTGGTATAATTAACTAATTAACATTATTTCTTTGACTTTATATTTAAATAGTTTTTAATAATTAAAAAACTTTTTTTTTTAAAAATAAATAATAATAAAATTAAGTATGAGCACTTTTAAAAAAATTTTTTTTAAGTATACGTTAATAACCTTACTTTTATTATTTTTAGTACATACAACATTTACAATTGCACAACAATCATTAAGAAAGCTTATTGAGTCAGACCGTCTTTTTTTATTTTTAATGAATAATGTAATGCTAAATTTAGATAAATTGTCAAACTATCAACCCACATTAGAAGAAAAAATTAAACTTAATAAAGTAATAGAAAAAATAAATGACAATTGGGAAGTAAATGAAGGCCCTTAGGCTAGAAAATTTATTAACAAAAGTAATTTTTTATAAATTGCTTTTTATTATTTTACCTTTTATATCTTTTTTTTTTTCATTGTATCAACTCAATCAGCAATATGATGGACATCATCATGGAGTAATGTATTCCATTACTGAAGATTTTTTAAATGGAAAAGTACCATATCGAGAATTTTTACCTCATTATGGTATGTTTTTTATTTACCTAAATTCAATTTTTATAAAAATATTTTTTAATTCAATCTATGGCACATATTTTTTAATTTCATTATGTAAAGGGGTAATTTTTTTTATTTTTGGGATGATTATTAAAAAAAAATTTGACGAAAAAATAGCAATTACAACAATGTTTATAATGTTTTTATTGCATCCTTTCGTAGATACCCCTTGGCCAGATTATTTATTTTTTTCTTTATTATTACTTTCAATTTATGTTTTAATTACTTCTAAAAATAATTATTCATTATTATTATCTGGTATCTTTTACTCTCTAGCGGGGTTAACTAAAGATAATTTTACCATTCTTCTCTTTATTTGTTTGCTCCTATTTACTATTTATTTATTTTTTTTAAAAATTGTTAAAAAAAAAACTATCTATAAAGATTTTATAAACATTTATTGGGTTCTAGGATATTTAATTCCACTAATAATATTTTTTATATACTTGAAGCAAAATTTAATTTTTAGCGAATATTTAAATCATTTAAAAATAGGAAGTTTGCTTACAAGATCTTTTTGTAGTTCAGAAATAGATTTTTTTTTCTTAAGATTGTTCGATTGTAGTTTTATTGCAATAAAGTACCTTTTTCAAAATTCATACACAAGAATATTTACAGAGCCGTACTGGTTTTTCTTTTTAATTATAATAATAATAAATATAATTTTTATAATTAGCATAACTTTTTTTGATAAACAAAAAATTATAAATAAAGATAAAAAATTAATGATATTAACTTCTTTTTTATCATTAATTTTGTTTTCTAGTAATCTCTGCTTTTTAACTGTTCAAAGATTATTCACAGGTGTCTCAATAGGTATAATTGTAATGATTTACTTAATTCAAAATTTAAAATCTCCAATTTATAGATATTTTTTTTACACAATTGTTATTATTTTTCTAATAAATGGCTTACAGTTTGCAAGAACATCAAACAATCCCATTTACCCAACGTATAGTAAAAAATATAATAATAAATTAAACAATATAAAATTTCTTAAATTTAAAAAATTATCTAATATCGAATGGCGCCAATTAAATGACTTTGAGTCTTTAACAGCAGTAGTTAAAAAAAAATGTCCATTTATAGAATATTCCACGAATTTAACAAATGATGTGTTTTATAGAATTATTCTTAAAAAAAATTTTAAAATTTTAAATTTTATTCCTTTTGGTCCTAGAAATAAATTTATTTCTGAAATGTATAAAACTTTTGATAAAAATTATTATCAAAAATTGAATCAAGAAATTATTAATCAAAATATAATTATTGTAATAGATAACGTACTTCAATTAGATATAAATTTTAAAAACAACATTGATCTCTATTTGATTAAAACTATCAAATATAATAATTATGGTACAAAATTTATTAATATTTATTTACCAAAAAGTTGTGAAATTTAATCGCACATAAATTTTTACATATCTTTAAAGAATTTGATTAAAGTTTTGTCTGAAGTAGTGAAGATCAAAGATATTAAAATTTGAATCGAGAAATAGGAAATGAACTAAAAATTTACTTTTGAAAGTTTTATCTAACTTATTTGAAATATTATCTTCATTTCACTTGAATAACAAATCATACATAAGGTTCATAGTTTGAATGTCGACGGATCAAATCTATCCCTAAAAAATAATTCACAATATCTCGAAAAGAATATATAAATTTATTAAATTATATATTATTCATTCTATATGATTAGTTTATCTATTGTAGTGCCTGTCTTTAATGAGGAAATAAGATTGAAAAAAACTCTCCCCATTCTAGAAAAGTTTTTAAATAATTTTAAGAAACATAAAATTGAATTAATTTTTGTAAGTGATGGTAGTAATGATAAAACCAATAGTATCATCAATAACTTTATAAATTTAAAAAAATACAATATTTGTTTAATAAAATATAAAAAAAATATTGGAAAAGGTTATGCTCTAAAACAAGGTGTTTTAAAAGCAAAAAATCAATGGATTCTTATATGTGATACAGATTTGTCAGTTCATCCAAATCAATTTAATAAATGGTTTTATAAGAAAATGATTAATTCTAGCAAATGTGCTTATTACGGTTCAAGAGAGCACCCAGATTCTATAGTTGAAGCATCCATTATAAGAATTATGCTAGGTTTTTTCTTTAAGAGATTAATTAAATTTTTATTTAAAATAAATTTAAGTGATACACAGTGTGGATTTAAAGTTTTTCATAAAAAATATTCTAAAAAAATATTTAAAAAAATAAAATCTTATAGATTTGCCTTTGATGTAGAATTAACGATTCTATTAAGAAAAAATAAAATTGAAGTTATTGAATTACCATTAAAATGGATTCATAAATCAGGAAGTAAATTAAATATATTCAAAGATATTCCACGAATGTTTTTTGATATATTAAAAATAAAGATCAGACATTTATAAGCTAATTAAACTTATAACTTTTTAAATTAAAACCTAATAATCTTCCATCTACACTTTCTAATTTCGAAACTGGTGTTATAGGGTTTTCTATCTCAAATTTAATTACATTTAATCCTATTTTTAATTGATTCTTTAAATCAATATTAACTTTATGCTCAGCACTATCATATATTTTTAATCTTTTAATTAATCTTTTATTAACAAATAAATTTATTTTTAATGGATTTGTTTCATTAATCATTATTTTTCCTATATGTAGTTCAAGGTTTTTTACATCTTTATAGGGGTTTTCAAATATAAAAAATGATTCACTACCTTCAGACCATACACTTTTTGCGTCTATAGATCTTCCATATGATCCATGTGACCAACCAAATCCTAATATACTCTTAAAATTTTTAAAAGAAATATTTTGTTCATTATCTTTTTTTATTTTAAAATAATTAATTTCTTCTAAATCTTTGATATCTTTATTTTCCATTAATTTTTTTTGATGTGGAATTATAAACCAAATCCCACCTCTATAGAAAAAACCATGATCGGTATCTTTCAATCTATACTTTAGATGTCTTAAATGATCATGATTTTCAACGAAATATACAGCTTTATCATTTAAAATTTTTTTATTTAACCGGTCATATAATTCAGTTCTTTTAATTGATTGCTCTTGTCTATCATATCTACCCAGTCTAAATATATTGGTTATCTTAAAATCTTCTGCAATTAATAATTTTGAAACTTTTGAAAAAATATTAGAATTATCAGATGAGTAAGTCGTATAAATATATTCAGGTTTTTTAATTAGATTATTCCAAATTTTATCATTATATAAAAAATACTTTGAATTTGAATGTTGCATTATTTTTTCACTAAACAAATATGAGGTATCAACAATTTGTAAAATCAAAATAATAACTAAATATTTTTTTTTTATTTTAAGTTTAATAAAAGCAATTAATGAGAAAATAATTATTAAATAATATATTGGCCAAATAAATCTACCTGAAGCTCTTATAATGCTTAATGGTGCATATATAAATTTTGGTAATGAAATATTTATTAGTGTTTCATTACCAAAATTTATATTATTCGATAAAGCTATTAGAAAAAAAACTAATACTAATATAACATATTGTTTATTATCAATTATTTTTTTAATATTTTGTAAAACAAAAAAAATTAAAATTACAAATAAAACCAAACCTCCCAATCCAAAATAAGCAAATCCTTCGTGTTCTCCATTAATATTTAAAATGTCAGGCAAAAAAATCGACCAATTCTGGTTAGTACCGTGAGGAATAGGATCTATAAAGCTCAATAAATTTGTCTTATAAATGCCATACCCAAAACCAAGACTATCTGTAGAGGGGATCACAAAATATCCAGCAATATACATAAACAAAAATAATATAAAAATTAAAATTATGTTTTTTTTAAATAATTTTTTAAAGTTATTATCTTTATAATAATCATTTAATGAAAATATTATTCTCATTAGTAACAACATGATGGTAATATAAAAATGAGTTAGACTCGAAAGTATAATAAAAAAAAATTTATAATATTCGCTATTTCTAGTATTTTTGAATTCGAAATATATATATCCCAAAATTAGCCAATGAGCGGCTAATGACAAATGAATGCTTAATCGGTAATATAATATTGGAGAAAATAAAAAAAACATACCACATAAAAATGAAAAAAAATGATCTTTAGATATTAAAAAAAAAATTTTATATGAAAAAAAAAACTGTAGCGAGATACACAAAACTATCCAAAATGAAAAGTAATGAAAATTATTAGGGATAATAGAATTAAACAATTTAAGTATAAAAGATAAGTAAGGTACCGCACCAGAAAAAACTATAGAATTTGTAATATCACCATATTTGGGATTGAGACCTATCGGAAACCTCCATTCATCACTTAAAAAAAACTTTAATGCTAAAAAATCACTTTTGGAGTCATAAGACGATATCCAGTCTACATTAACCGGCGATAAACCACTTAGTCCTAAAATATTCCATGCTATGAGGGTTCCCCAAAAAAAGGATAGTAAAATTAAATAAAAATTAATTTTTGATTTCATCTTTAAATTAATCTATCTATCAAAAATAGGAGAAATAAATATAATAAATACGTATGTACAAAAAAAAAATCTTTAGAAATCTTGATAAAAAATATAATTCTCATCTTTATAGTGGTTTATTAGGAGTTTTAATGAAGTACTGTCATAGAAAATTAGAAGATTTTCAAAATAAAAAAAGCAATTATGATAAAATTTTAGAAATAGGTGCCGGTAGCGCTCCACATTTTAATTATATGAATTGTTCATATAATGAATATCACATTGCAGAAACATCTGACTACGCTGTAAACTTTCATAAAGATAATTCCAAAGTAAAACTTCTTAAATATGACGGAAAAAATCTTCCTTATCCAAATGAAACATTTGATAGAATTATAATTTCTCATTGCTTAGAGCATATTTTATCTCCTGAAGAATTTATTCAAGAAATGATGACAAAACTTAATAAAGGTGGGGTTTTATCAATTTCACTACCTACTGATCCTGGCATTGCTTGGCGGTTAGGAAGACTTTTTATTAGATTTTTTACTATTAAAAAAACATACCAAATTTCTGGAGAAGAATTTAATTACATGAATGCTACTGAACATGTTAATTCAATATTCAATCTAATATCAATTATTAGATTTAATTATAAGAATTCTTATGAAGAACACTTTTACCCTCTAAGAATAAAAATGTCTGATTTTAATCTATTTTATAATGTGCACATTACAAAAAATAATTAAATATTAAATTTAGATTTTTTGCTGTCTACCAAAAAAGCTTTAACTGTTTCTTGTGTTAATTGATCAAATGTTTTTCCAAAATTCTCAATTTTTTCAATTATTGATGGTGGAATTGTAATTATATGACAACCTAACTGTTTTGCCTGTAAATAATTATAAGGCTCTCTAACGCTCGCCCAAAGTATCTCAACATTCTTAAACTTTTTTGCCATTGCTATACTTTTTTTAAATTCTGGCACAGGATCTTTGCCTGTATCCCCTGCTCTACCTGCAAATATGGAAATTATAACTTTAGTTTTTTTGTTAATTAATTTAAGAATTTTTTCTGTTTGTTTGGCTGAATATATTGCTGTAATATTAAGTTTAATATTTTGATTATTAAGCTCTTTAATAATTTTACCCATAAAGACACCTTTAGAATTGGCTACTGGAACCTTTACATAAACGTTCTTTCCCCAAGTATTTATTTGAAATGCTTGTTTTTTCATTTCTTTATATTCGTCTGCAAATACTTCAAGAGACACAGGCTTGTTATGACAAATCTTTAAAATTTCTTGAGAGTATGTTTTATAGCTTTTGGCTCCAGCTTTTCTCATTAAGCTTGGATTGGTAGTAAAGCCTTTAACAATCTTTTTATTATTAAATTTTTTAATTAAATCTAATTCTGCAATGTCACAAAATATTTTTGTTTTCATTTTCTCTAAAGATTTTTAGTTATATCCTCTGTCATTTTTTTTGCATCAGCAAATAACATCAATGTATTTTCTTTATAAAAAAGGTCATTATCAATGCCAGCATATCCAGGTGAAAGACTTCTTTTTACAAACAAGACTGATTTACATTTCTCAACGTCTAAAATTGGCATGCCATAAATTGGACTTTGAGGATCAGTCTTTGCAGCTGGATTCGTTACATCATTTGCACCTATTACATATGCTACATCTGCATTAGCAAAATCATTATTTATTTCTTCAAGTTCAAAAACTTCATCATAAGGAACATTTGCTTCAGCAAGTAATACATTCATGTGCCCTGGCATTCTTCCAGCTACAGGATGAATTGCATATGTAACTTTGATATCATTTTTTTTTAGAGTATCAACCATCTCTCTTAATGCATGTTGTGCTTGAGCAACAGCCATACCATATCCTGGAACAATTATAACAGATGATGCATTCTTCATTAGAAAGGCTCCATCTTCAGCGCTACCACTTTTAACAGGTCTTTGCTCTTTATTTTGAGATGATGATGAAATTTGATCTGTAGTTCCAAATCCTCCTAGTATAACGCTAAAGAATGAACGGTTCATACTTTTGCACATAATATAAGATAATATTGCTCCCGATGAACCAACTAGTGCTCCTGTAATTATTAAAGCACTATTCTCTAAAGTAAATCCAATTCCAGCTGCAGCCCAGCCTGAATAAGAATTTAACATAGAAATTACTACAGGCATATCCGCTCCACCAATTGGAACAATTAACAAGAAACCTATTAAGAATGAAACAGCTAACAATATCCAAAAGAAATTAGAAGACTGTGTTGAGCAAAGCAAATAAGTTAAAACTACTATTGAAATTAATATTAAAGCATTAAGTGGATGTTGCCCTTTAAATGTTATTGGTGCACCAGACATTATTCCTTGAAGTTTTAAAAAAGCAATTATTGATCCTGAAAATGTTATAGCACCTACTGCTGCACCAATTGACATTTCAATCAAACTTCCAAGATTAATATTTCCAATTGTGCCAAGGTTAAAAGCCTCAGGATTTAGAAATGCTGCTATAGCTACAAAAACAGCCGCTAGTCCAACAAGGCTATGAAAACCAGCCACCAATTCTGGCATAGCTGTCATTGGTATCTTGTATGCTATGAAGGTGCCTATTAATCCTCCTATCAATAGAAAAATTAAAACATAAATAAAACCACTAGAATAATTACCAATAGATAAAAAGGTTACAGTTATGGCTATCACCATACCTAAAACTCCAAAAAAATTTCCTTGTCTAGATGTTTCTGGAGACGACAATCCTCTTAATGCTAAAATAAATAATATACCTGAAATTAAATAAAATATTGCTGACAAATTTGCTGACATATCTAGTTATCTTTCTTTTTCTTTTTATACATTTGAAGCATTCTTTGAGTAACTAAAAAACCTCCAAAAATATTTATTGCTGCTAAGGATATTGCCATGAATCCAAAAATACTTGAGCTATTAAAGATATTTTCAGAATCACCGGATAAACCAGCAATTATAGCTCCTACAATAATTACTGAAGAAATTGCATTTGTGACCGACATTAAAGGTGTATGTAAAGAGGGTGTAACGCTCCATACAACATAATATCCTATAAAAATTGAAAGAATAAATATACTTAATCTAAATATAAAAGGATCTATTTCCATAATTTTATTTAATTAAAGTTTTTTCAATTATTTCGTCTTCTAAATTTATATTAATTTTTTGATTTTCTTTATCATATAGATTTAAAACAAAGTTAAATACATTTTTTGCATAAAGATTAGATGCAGAAGTTGGTAGCCTATTGAGGATATTAGTTTCACCCATAATTTTTACTCCATTTTTATCTATAACTTTATCTACCTCTGTAAAAGCGGTATTGCCACCTTGAATAGCAGCTAGATCATAAATAATTGAACCTGCTTTCATATTATCAATCATTTTATCTTTAATTATAATAGGTGCTTTTTTTCCTGGAATTAAAGCTGTACAGATAACAATATCAATCTTCTTTAAAGTTTCACTTAACAGTTCCTCTTGTTTTTTTTTAAAATCATCTGATACTTCTTTTGCGTAACCCCCTTCTGTTTCAAGATTCTCTTCTCCCTCTACAGTTAAAAATTTACCCCCTAAACTTTCAACCTGTTCTTTAGATGCCATTCTAACATCTGTAGCAAAAACAATTGCTCCCATTCTTTTTGCTGTTGCAATAGCTTGTAGACCAGCAACTCCAGCTCCTATCACCAATACTTTTGCAGCAGGAATAGTTCCTGCTGCCGTCATCATCATTGGAATAGCTTTTTTAAAATTAGCAAATGTGTCGATAACCGCTTTATACCCTGCAAGATTAGCTTGAGATGAAAGTATATCCATAGATTGAGCTCTTGTTATTCTTGGCAATAGCTCTAAAGAAAAAGTATTAATATTTTTTTTTACCAAACCATCTATTTTTTCTTTATTATTGTAAGGATTTAAAACTCCAATTAATGTTTGATTTTCTTTTATTAGGGAAATTTTATTATTTATTGGCAAACCTAATTGAACAATAACTTCTGCACTCTCTATAATTTCTTTTTCATCGTTAGAAATTTTTACACCTAATTCTTTATATTCAGCATCCTCGAATCCTAAATGTTCACCATAATTTTTAGATAAAGATACTTCAAAACCAAGTGATATATATTTTTTTGCAATCTCTGGAGTGATGGCTATTCTTTTTTCAACTTCTTGATTTTCTGATACAGAAACTATTCTCATAACAGTAGCTTATAACAATAATAAGGCCATTAGAACCAAAACCCCTATTACAGCGGTAGTTCCCCACAACACAAATTTAGTGAAATTATCCCATGTATTTTTATGGTTTTCATTATCCATAAAAATTACTTTTGTCTTGCTTTGAATTTTGGATTTGTTTTATTAATTATATAAACTCTACCTCTTCTTCTAACCAGCTTAGAATTAAGGTCTCTTTTTTTAAGTGATTTTAATGAGCTTTTAATTTTCATAATATTTTTTAGCCGGCAATGTCCTACTCTTCCGTGCCTTAAGACAAAGTACCATCGGCGCTGAAGGGCTTGACTTCCGAGTTCGGAATGGGATCGGGTATTACCCCTTCGCAATAATCACCGGCGA
>Ga0114997_10004275_pt1 | contig 11108 bp, 10 predicted proteins | sample ArcticOcean_MG_C_2_FD_87045 | JGI IMG/M metagenome (GOLD analysis project Ga0114997, IMG submission 87045) | Marine microbial communities from western Arctic Ocean - ArcticOcean_MG_CB4_136 | ecosystem: Environmental > Aquatic > Marine > Oceanic | place: Arctic Ocean: Canada Basin | collected... | reverse complement strand
TTAAACTATTTAAATAAATACCTATTATTTGTATTATATTATGCAGATTTTTGTTAAGACACTCACTGGAAAAACTATCACATTAGATGTTGAACCTTCTGATACTATTGAAAATATTAAATCCAAGATTCAGGAGAAAGAAGGCATCCCACCTGACCAACAACGTCTGATCTTCGCAGGAAAGCAACTCGAAGACGGTAGAACGCTGTTAGATTACTCAATTCAAAAAGAGGCGACGCTCCATCTCGTACTTCGGCTACGTGGAGGCATTTTTTAAATGTAAGCGATTTAAAATAATATTTATTACACTAATATATATATATTATTATGTCAGCTATATTCAGACAAATACTTATTAAAAATATGATAAAAAAAATAAAATTTAAAAAAGTAATTAAAAAATCATCCAAAAAGTATAAGAGAAAATTTAACAACTGATAAAAAAAGATTAAATATCAAGATAATTGTATTTAATAGTTAAAATTATCCAAATAATACATTCATATTTCGTACTTCAGGTTTATTAGTATCTTTTGTATATAACTTTAAAATTAAGTCATTATTTCTAATTCTTAATGTATAATTACTTTGACTACTACTTCTTCCTACTCTTCCAAATGCTTGAATCATTTTTTCTTGTGTCATATTATTTAAATCCTTACTTAAATATCCATGACAAAACTGATAATTAGTGCCATAAATATAATCAGAAGATGCGATAATTAAGTATAATTTTTGTTCTGATGCTAATTTTTTCATAATATCCATATAATTTTTATCGGGGTGTTTTACAAATACACCTATACCCATCAATAATAAAATTTTCCATTCTTTATTAATATTTAAATACATAATTTCTGATACAGTATTATCATCAATATCGCTTGTAAATACATTTTCAGTATCTTCATTCAAAGCCCACTGTTTAATATGAAATTTACTATTGGGAATATATTTTTTAGGTAATTCAATTCTATTAATTTTACTTTTTAATTCAGTTACTTTTCTTATATATTCTTCTTCTGCTTTATAATCAGTAGAACTTTTATTTTTTGATTTATCTTTTGATAATTGTTCTGTACCTAATTTATCTTTTCTATGTAATTCATCTTTTTCTACTTTTTCCAAATCCAACATATATCTTTCATTTCTATTCATTACTGTCATAATATTATCTAATTCTTTCATTGGAATTTTTGAAACTTTTAAATAAAATAATGCCATTTTTTCGACATCTTCTGTTAAGAAAATGGTCGGTCCATCAGTTAATGTATATGCATCATTAGTTGTAATCTTAATAACAGATTTATACATTTTATTTCTTTTCTTCTGAAAATAATTATAAATTTCATTATAATTTTTTTTTACTAATAATAATAATCTTAAATAATAAATTTTTAAATTAATTATTGTAATATCTGATACAGATTCAAAATAATTATCAATATTATAATTTTCATTAATATATTTTTTTTTATTTACATAACAAATAAATTTAACCATTTCTTTAACATCAATATGTCTTAAAATGGTTTTATTTTCTTCAATATGTCTTGCACATTTTTTTAAATCTTTATAATTTTCATAAATATAATGTGGCATAACTATATTTCCATTTGCATCTAAAATTGGAATTGATTTTTTACATTCATAACTTACTATTTCTGATACATTATTTGTATCAAATTTATTTTTAAAACTTGCAGTCATTGGTAAAATTTCGTCCATATTTGGTAAAGTGGCAGATGATAAAACAACATTTGGAATGTAATTTGTTTGCCAATTTCTTTGCAATATTGTATGAAAATCATGAGTATCATAATCTAATGTAATTGTTGGTTCATCCCAATACCAAATTATATCTTTTTCATCATTAAATGCTAACATATAATTCATCGCTGGTAAATATGATTGAATATCTGTAATTATTAGTTGAACCTTCTCACCATTACTGTTATCTACCCTAAAAATTGCACCGGTTCTCCTATTTTTTACATAATCTTTTGCAGCAAAATAATGCAATCTTATATCCCCAGCATCTTTACAACCAAAAGCTACAGCAATTGGAATTTCCATAGATATACAAGCTTTTGCTAATTGTAATCCAATATGTTTAGCTGCACAAGTAAATATTACTTTTTTTCCTTTTGCTAATCCTACAGGAGACATAGTTTTTCCTGTACCAGTTGGAGCCTGATATAATATTAACTTTGAATTATCTCTTTTACAAGCAGTAAATAATTCTTTTTGATGAGGATATAATTTCATATCATTAAATTTAAATACTGTTCCATTTTTTTCAATATTATTTAATGCATTTTTAATTAAATCAACTTTACTTATTTTATCTTTGTAATTTTCAATTATAAATTCAGTAAATTTTAAAACATATTTATTTATATTCAATACTGAATTTTTTAACAATTGCGTTAATGTATAATATCTTTGACTACATAATTTTTTTTTAAAGAAATTTGATATATTATGTAATAAAATAAATTCATAAACATATTCTTTTAATTCATCCATTTTTTTTGAACTATTTTTTAATCTTATCAAATCCTTTTGTTTTAATTTTTTTATCTTCTTTGTTTTTTTTAAAATATTCGTCATATTACAAGATAATTTATAGTTTTCAATAATATTTTTTATAATTTTTTTAAAATAATTTTCATATAAATATAAATGAAATTCTTCACTATTTTCAGTTATTTTCATAAAACCTAATAAACTTTTTGATTCATTATAAGTATAATTTATATTATCAAATCCATTATATATTAAAGTTAAAATTTTTTTTTCCTTTACATTTACGGGAACTTCCAAATATTCCCATTCGCTTTTTGTTAATTTTTGTTGTGTTAAATCCATATTTAATATTAATAATTAGATATATTTATTATCGTTTCAATTTTAAGTAAATCATATTAAATATTAATAATTAGATATATTAAATATGCATTATATTTTCACTATAGAAGGAAATATTGGATCCGGTAAATCTACTTTAGTAAAAAAATTAAAAAAAAAAATTAATTATCTTGAGGATATAAAAATTATATTTTTAGATGAACCTGTCTCAGTATGGGAAAATATTAAAGATAAAAATGGAAAAAATATAATTGAAAAATATTATGAAAATCAAAAAAAATATGCTTTTTCTTTTCAAATGATGGCTTATATATCAAGAATACATCAAATAAAAGAAATTTTAAAAACAAATAAAAATGTTATAATTATATCCGAAAGATCAGTATTTACTGATAAAGAAATTTTCGCAAAAATGTTATATGATGATAATAAAATAGAAGAAATAGAATATAACATTTATCTTAAATGGTTTGATGAATTTGTTAAAGATATTCCTATTTCAGGAATTATTTATGTGAAAACAAATCCAGAAATTTGTGAAAAAAGAGTTATAAAAAGAAATAGAAAAGGTGAAACAATACCATTATCTTATTTACAAAATTGTTATATATATCATGAAAATTGGTTAAATAATGAAAATAAACCTATATTAACATTAGATGGTAATACTGAATTTATCAATGATTTACCTAATGGTTGGGTTGAAACAATTAAAATTTTTATAAAAGATTTAACTATTAAATTATTTAATAAATATACTGATATTAATTTAATGTTAGACGATGGAATGCCTATTTATTAATCTAAATCTTTTATTAAATATGTTGTAAACATTGATTTTCCTTTATATTTTAATATATCTAATTCATCAATTGTTGTAGGAAAATCTTCTTTACCATAGACATCTTGTAATAATAACCATTCAAATAATCCTCCTGGATAAATATATATATTTATAAAACCTAAATTTAATAGTTGCTCGTATTTTTTCATTAAATTTGGAGCATTAGCATTTTTATCATATACTATTATATTTACATTGGGTTTATTAGTCAAAAATTGATTTATTATTTTTTCTTCAATATTAATTGATATTGTTTTTTTTATTAAACAAGATTGTTCATCTGTTTGTAATGTATTAATTAACAAACAATTATTTGATTGTTTAATCGCATATTGAACATCTTCGAAATTTACCTTATTTACTGATTTCGTATTACCCATCGATATTTTAAATAACTAAATTATCTTTATTAAGTTATTTTAAAAAAATATTTAATTTTAAAACCCTAATTTATAAGCCGCATCCAGAAATAACCAATATGGAAAATTTTCTGACTGAAATGCTTGTTTTGATAAATATAAATTATTACCTCTTTTTAGAAATTTTCCTTCATCATTTGCTCTTTCGATATTTGTTGATTGACCCAAATATTGCATATTTGAACCTGAAACAAATTTTAAAACATTGTCTCTCTCTAATTCATAATTTTCTATATTTTTAGATATAAAACGACTTTTTAATAATTTATTACTAAATTCTCCCCAATTATTCTTCCAATAATTTTTTGAAATATTTATAAAATTCCAAAATGGAAAATATTTTTGTTTATATAAATTATTTGATATAATAAACTTACCGTTAGAACTTGATTTCCAAGTATATTTATTTTTCCAGTATTTATTATTTGCTTCTCCTTGTGCTAATAAAGATTTAAAATTAGGAGCACTATCAAAAGATAAAGAATCAAAATCACTACCCGTATTTATTAATTTAACACCATCCATACATTTCATCATTAAAATAAAATCTTTCCAACATGGTTTATCAAATGGAATTCCTGGAATCTTACCAAAACATTTTAAATTTGAATCTATTGTATTATCAAAAGTACTTAATTCAGGATTTATAACTCCTTCTCTTGATGTTTTTTTTAAATTCAATAATTCTGTTTTATATTGATTTTTTGTTATACCTCCGGTTTGACCGCTAATCCAATTACTTGTTGCATAATCATTTGGCCCACTTATATTTTTTGGATTTAATTTTCCACTATCTTTACATCCTGTCTCATTATATATCTTTTGTGCACATTCTACTGGTCTTGGATTAAATCTGTTTAAACAAGGACTAAACTCTCTATTAAAACATTTTTTATTTGATTCATTTGCGGTTTTATAATTTTTTGATGTTAAAGAACTTTTTCTTATACCATTCATATTATTTTCAACACTAATATATCCATTTGAATTCCATAATTTTTTATCCTCATTTGTTGATCTTTCAAATACACTTCCATAACATCCTGAATTTCTCCATAAATCTTCCAAGCAGGCATCACTATGAGGTCCTGAAAACATATTTTTGCCTACACATGGAAACATTTGACCAAATTTTTCACAATCTGTTGGCTTTATTAATGAACCTTTAAATGGGTATTGTTTAGGATCATAACAATAATCTTTATAACCAGCATTGGGTTTTAATTCTTTACCATTAGCGCCTACTATCCTTTTCACATTTCTACCATCATGACCACATTTTAGTCCTGGACCACAATCAGCATCTCTATCACAATCACCTTCTCCCTTATCTAATGGAGCACCATATGGTGCTGCTGCTGGTGTCATCGATCCATCTGGATTTAATTTACCTCTTTTTGGATAACCTCCTTTATTTGGTGTCCATCCCATAAAATTTGTTTTTGAAGTTGGATACCTTTTATTTTTATATTCTTCTACCCATTCACATTTATCATCATCATATTTTGGCACTAAACCACCATTTGGACCTGTTTTAGCAGGAACACCTGAACCTGTTGCTGGACACCACGCACATTTAACATTTGGATAAAATTTCCCATTTTTGTCTTTTGGAATACTATCTCCACAATTTTTCATTCTTTTACAAATTCTTTGCTCCTTTTTTTTTTGACATAAATATGCTGCCTTTGAACCAGGAGGAATCCATTCTCCTTGATTTTTTTCTGAACCATCTCCAGATTTCCAATTTTCATTTATACAAACAGGGTCAAGTTCCTTAAGTTTTGTAGTATTATGTGCTGCTATTTTATCCATATCAACACAATAACCACAATCATTATCTATTAATAAACTACAATCAGCATCATCATCATCATTATAATTATCACATTTATTGATTTTTTTTGTAAGAGGGTGTTCTTCTATATAATTTACTCCTGGATTCACTATTTTTGTTTTTGATACGGAATCATTTAAATTTGTATTCCCTTCTACTACTCGTATATTCATATGCGCTCCATTTGTTCCTTTTATATTAGGATGAAGTCTTGATTTCCAATAATCTGCTCTTTTACCAGATCTAATTTTAAAATCATTTTTATATTTTTCTATATCAAAACCATCTTTTTCACTAATAGAATCATCCTTATTATTTTCTTCCTTATAAGAACTTATAATTGTTATTAGTAATATAATTCCTAATATTATTAATCCTAAATGATAAACTTTCATATATATATATTTATTATATATATTAAATTTCGTTTCAATTATGTCGGCTTACGTCCATTTTTATCGCTACAATATTCCCATCTTTTTTTAGATAAATTTGTGTAACACCATATACCTCCTGGTTCATTATCGGGATTTCTACAATAATTATGATTACCTAGGCCTCTACTATCTTCTTTTCGTAATCTTTCACCCCAACTTCTTCCTATACTACTTGGTCTATTAGAATGTCTATGAGGGGACTGACTTGACCATTTTTGACATGTTTTACCTGTTAGTGTATAGTTTTGACATCCTCTGTAATTCTTACCTCTATTATTACCCCGATTTGATTCATTACATTTTATTAGTGGAGTAAATTTTTTCTTTTCAAATATATCATAATTATCTCTTTCCACAGGATCATCATTGCTTCCTAAAATATCTATCCAACAATCTGTTTTTCTACCAGTGGTTGATGTATTTTTTGGAACTTGTACATATTTACAATCTATCCTATCTTTACATAATTTTTGACATTCCATTGCCGTTTTATTATAATATTTTTTTACACCTCCTCTTGCTGAAACACTGAATGGTTCCTGATTTCTCCAATAACCTACCAATATCAATGTTGTTATCAAAACAGATGTTTTTATAATGACATCTTCAACGTTTTTTGAAGAATAATAAAAATACATTATTACACATAATAATATATAACTAATTGATATATTAGGTCCTAATAAACCTGAATTTATTATATGAATTATTCCGTATGTTATTAATACCGAACCTATTCCATAAAATCCGCTTTTTTTATAACCTATCATACTAAAATAAGCAAATAAACCCAATAATAATATTTGTGAAAACATGTTTATATTAATATGTTATTTTTTTATAATTAACATATTAATAATATTTGTGAAAACATGTTTATATTAATATGTTATTTTTTTATAATTAACATATTAGTTAAAAATTGTTATAAATCCTAAAATACCAATAAATACAAAATATAATAAAAAATGTGTGTCAGTTTTTATATATTTTTTTACATAAAAATCACTTAATCCAAAAACGCAAATATAAAGTAAAATCCAACCTAACTCTTTATAAATTTTAACCATTTAATTTATATAAAGAATATTTAATTATTTACAATGTTCCCATCTTTTTCTCTTATCTGTTGTATAACACCATATACCTCCTGGTTCATTATCGGGATTTCTACAATAATTATTACCAGCACCATCTGTTCCTTTATTTTGATAGCGACCTCCATAACATTTTGTACCACCCTTTCTATATGCAGAACTCCAACCGCACCAACCCCATCTACTTATCCAACCCTTACAAGGTCTATTTATAGAATATCTACCTGAAATACATTTTTTAGGGTAAGGTTCTCTACTATGTCTATGAGGTGATTGATTTGTCCATTTTTGACAATCACGACCTGTAGTTGTCCAATTCCTTTTTCCTCTATAATTTTTACCTCGATAACCATATCTTTGACCTTTTACCCACGCTGGTGGTCCTGGTGGGGTTTTCTCTTTTAGTGAGTTTTTATCTACACAATAATCCCATCCTGACTTTCCTACTCTCTTATTTTTACATCCAGGAACTCTTTCATTACCATTTCTTTGAAAACAAACAAGACCTGATTTACAATCTCTATTACTATTACAATCTCCTTCACATTTACCCTTAAGACCCTCTTTTATATTTTTAAATCCTTGACGTAATGGAGGCATATCTAAATCTTTAAAAGTTGCTGTATCTAAACAAACTATATTATTACATTTTTGGGTTTTTCGAGCTGGACCACATGATTTTCCTCCGTATTGTGCTTTGAATATTACATTACGAGTTCTTGTTTGTGTACCCGCTCCATCAATATTTGGGTATTTACTATTACAACTTTTTGAACAATTACTCCAATTTGTCCAATCAGTTTGAACACAATCTAAAGGAGGTGGATATTTTAGTAAAATATTTCTTACTTTATCTTTACAAGTTTCTTTACAAGATGAAGTATTCCCTGAACAACTTTCCTTAAGTTTCAGTTTTTTTAGATTATCCATCCATCTTTATCTACCAACATTTTATTATGAGTTGGGGCTATACCTGGCCATCCAAAATACATTTTTTCAATATCTGTTTGATTTTTTCTTTCTTGTATTACTTTTGTTGTTTGATGTGTTTTTTTATACCACATTACTAATGCTGCTTTCCTACCATCTTTTATTCTTACATCAGTTGCTATTCCTTCATAATTTTCATTATTTATAATTCTATAAACAGCATCTCCTTTTTTTATACCAGGTGGAGGTGGAGGGATTTTTCCATAACATATCTTTGATGTTTTCAAACGCGTCGAATAATCCTCAGCATTAACTGTTAAACTTTCTAAACTTAACAAATTTTCTAAATATGCTTCTGATGTTGTTGTATTATTTCCTTTTCTATATGTTATGTTACCTTCTGTATCTTCTTCATATTGATTTTTATTAAATGTATTTATATCCTCTATATGATTTTTCTTTGCTATTTCTCCTCTATTTAAATTCTTCCAACCTGTTCCTTCTTTAGTACATCCTGATTCTAAATATTTTTTTTTTAAACATTCTATATCCGGGTTTCCATTTGTATTATATTTTGAATCACATGAATTTAACTTACTACTATCTCCTAAACAATAATCTGATGCTCCTTTTGCTATTGAATAAGTATTATTATTTATTAATTTTTCAGTTGATTGAAAATCTTTACCAAGTTGTTGATAAGATTTAATATTGGGATGACTACCATATTGGTCGCCTAATTTTTCAACATAATCATCTATATTTATACCTTTCTCCGCACCCTGATTTTTTAAACCTTTTGGTTTACAACCACTTAATTCCCATAATTTTTTTACACATTTTCCAGAATGAGGACCACTTTGATGATATGGTGTAATACAAGGATGTTCATCCAAAAATGCTCCACATTTTTGAGATGTTAAAAGTTTTCCACCTTCAAATTGTCCTGATGATGGACAAATATCCTCATTTGGAAACATTAATGTTTCACTACCAGGATTCTTTGGTAAAGATATGCCTCTTGTCGGACACCATCCGCATATTTCTTCAAGCCCTCCTATCAAATCCCCGCAACTTTTTACCTTGGCACATTGTTGTTTCGCACTTAAATATTGACATTTTGTTTTATTTCTTACCCATTGTCCTTTTTTACATGATATATCATCCAGTGTATTATTTTTATCTCCAAATGAAAACCCTTGACCTGTTGCTGGAACCTCGTCTAATTCATTTATAGCACAATATCCACATCCATTGCCTGTTGGATCTTTATCTGGTAAATCTTTACAATCTGTAATAATATTACACATCTCTATCTCTTTGTCCTCTTTCGTTTTTAAAATTTGATTTCCAGAAGGTACAACATCCAATAATAATCGACTACCATAACCTTCTATTACTTTCTCCCTTTTTGGTTTTACAAATTCAATACCACTTTTTATTTTTTCTTCGCCTGGAGGACTTGATTTTATTATATAATTTCGTGCCTGATTCTTAATTGTTTTTTTTTCATCATCTATTTTTTTTTCTAAATTTAAATTAGTCTCATCTACAAATCCTTCCTTATTTATATAATAAAGTTTCATTATTAATATACCTATTAAAATTAATCCTAAAATTAATAATTTCATATATACTTTATATATAAAATTATATTTACGTAAAATCCACGACTATTTCTACTTGTTCCTTTTTAATACTTTTTGACGCAGATATAGAGAGTTCTTCTCTTTTTTTTCTGGTTTTACTTCCTATTTTTTCTTTTCTATTTTTTGCTGTACTATTTCTCTTATTCATATCATTATTAATTTGTAATAAATTTTTTTCAATATAGCTTAAAATTTTATTTTCTAAAGTCCACCTAAAAAAATTTAATTGTCCAATTGTAGTTTGAATATGAGTATCTTTTTCATATGGTATTGTTATTCTTTCCCATCTACAAAATGGGTCAAATCTCCTTTTTGAATAAGCCTTTAATTTTAATTTATAATCAATATATACTTTAAATCTTTTTTTATCTCCATTTTTTTGTATTAAAGGGTATACTGTATAATATTTTTTTGAATAATTTGTTGCAAACCAATCTATTAATCTTAAAGAAATTTGAGATTCTCCATTTATAATTGGTAATATTTTTTCCATATTTCCATCTTTATTATAAAATTCTAATAATTTACCTAATAATAATCCATTTTGTGTTGTTAATTGTTGCGACATATATTATATAATTTCCTTTTCCTCTTTAAATACTTATCATTTGTTCTGTTTATAATTACTATCTTTAGGTCTTAAAAATTTATCATGATTATTTATATCCTCTAAATAATCATTATCAAATAAATAAGGATTAATTAAACCTTGAATTATTAAATCTCTACCTGCCATTCTTTGATTTGATAATTCCTTTTTATTATTATGTATTTTTTCATGCTTTTGTATTAATTGTTCTTCAATATTTTTATCTCTCATATCTATTGTATTTTTTTCTCTTTTTGTTTTTAATACTTTGTCTTTATTATCCGGTTCCCATTTTTTTAAAATATATTTTATAAATCTTTCTTTTTTCATTTAAATAATATTATTTTTTCTTTTTGAAATAAAGACGCATTAATATAATATACTATATGGTTTCTATTACTGATTTTGACATGTGTGCTATTTGTCACGAACATT
>Ga0114997_10004274_pt1 | contig 11109 bp, 9 predicted proteins | sample ArcticOcean_MG_C_2_FD_87045 | JGI IMG/M metagenome (GOLD analysis project Ga0114997, IMG submission 87045) | Marine microbial communities from western Arctic Ocean - ArcticOcean_MG_CB4_136 | ecosystem: Environmental > Aquatic > Marine > Oceanic | place: Arctic Ocean: Canada Basin | collected... | reverse complement strand
TTTTGATTTTAGGAGTAGTTGGTTTAGTTCCTTTTTTTTACGTTTTATACATAGGTTTTTTTACTTGGAATCCTCTGGGTGTAAATCATGATATGCAATTTGTTAGCTTGGGAGATAACTATAGAAAGTTAGTTTTTGATAAAGAGTTTATTGCGTCTGTATGGCGCTCAATTATATTTGCTGTAACAACACTAATTTTTGAGCTTACACTTGGCTTTTTCCTGGCACTTTCACTTATAAGTTCCTTCCCATTAAAAAAATTCTTCAGAGGAGTACACACTTTACCTCTCGTAATTGCGCCAATTGTTGTTGGATCAATTTTTAAATTATTTACAGTACAGGGTTTTGGTCCACTCCCTCATTTTTTAAATGATTGGTTTGGATATGATTTAAATTATGGCAGATCTGCAGTTCAAGCTTTTTGGTTAATTGTTATTATGGATATTTGGCATTGGACGCCTTTTGTTACTTTAACTCTGTTGGCAGGATTAAGTGCACTACCTCAAGATCCTTATGAATCTGCAAAAATTGATGGTGCGAATAATATACAAATATTTTTTTATATAACCATTCCTATGATGATACCTGTTTTAATTGTTGTTATTTTTATCAGGTTAATGGATTCACTTAAAATTGTTGATGAGGTTTGGATGCTGACAGGTGGAGGGCCTGGATATGCAACACGATTTACGGGAATCCACATTTGGAAACAAGTCTTTGAAAATAGATTCTATGGTTATAGCTCAGCAATGTCGATACTTTATTTATATGTAACAATTGTCATATGTTGGCTTTTATATAGCATCATGACAGGTAAGCAAAAAACAAATGATGCGTAAATATTCTTATAAAATATTTGTAACTTTATTGTGGTCTTTTTTAACACTGATTACAATTATTCCAATTTATTGGATGGTTCTTGTATCAACAAAAAAACCTGTTGATTTATTTGGGAAACCCGATTTGTCACCTACGTTTTTTGACAATATATACTGGAAAAATTATACTAGACCTTTTATCGATGGGGTTTATTCGGAGTATCTTTTTAATTCTGTGATAATTGCTACTTCAAATGCTGTACTAGTAACAATCCTCGCTTTAATGGCAACCTATGCTCTTTCACGTTTTAATTTAGCAGCAGCAGATAATATTTTTTTCTGGACAATGACTAACAGAATGGCTCCGCCCGTAGCTTTCTTACTACCTTTATTTTTGCTTTTTTCAACAGTTTTTAGAATTGGTGATCATTCTTTATTTGATACGAAAATTGGATTAATCCTATTATATTGTATTTTTAATTTACCTTTTTCTATTTGGTTACTAAAAGGAATAATCGATGGTATTCCAAAAGAATTGGATGAAGCAATGGTTATAGACGGCGCTAATTTATTTACTATATTTTATAGGCTAATTATTCCTTTAGCGGCACCAGGTATAGCAGTAACAGCTTTATTAAGTTTTTTGTTTGCATGGAATGAATATTTATTAGCATCTACTCTATCAAGTGTTTATGCTAGAACAATACCCACAGGCTTGTCTGAATTTGTAACAACAACTGGCACCAATTGGGGTATGATGGCAGCAGTAGCTGTAGTTTCAATGTTGCCTGCTTTGTTATTCTTGGTTCTTGTTCAAAAATATATTGTTGCAGGGTTAACATTTGGAGCAGTTAAAGGATAAGTATGTCAAAAAACACAAAAGGGTTTCTTCCTATTGAGACAAATTGGTTTGATAGACTATTCATTGGAGTCATTAGTTTTATAGCTATTCAATTATTTTGGATGCGCTTTATTGAGAGTTTTCTTTCTATTAATTTTTCAATAACTCTTGGAATTGTTTTAGTTATTTATATAATTAGTTATGGATAGAATACGAAAGCTTTAGCATTCGATATAACTTCAACTAAATAAAACTGAATTTGTGTATCCTTGTTCCGAACAGTCAAGCACAGTAGTATATTTTGTTGACAATTAGAGAAGATTAAAAGTTGGATGCTATCTCGTGTATACTGTTATGCGATACATGAATATAACGGAGTTGTTAAGATCAAGCTTATACTAATTGCACTTATAATTTAGATCTAGATTTAATACTTACTTAAAAAGTAATCAATATTAATTTATATGGAAAATAAAAAAAATAATTTAAAAAAATTATATAATTCTTCTAAAGATGGATTGTCAAATGAATTATATTCTTTTGAAAAATCTAAAGGGTTTTGCCATGAAAAAGATGATTCCAAAGCTTATGGAAGGTTTAATGGTAAAACAGTTATAATTACCGGGGCAAAGGGAGATTTTGGGCAGGTTTGTTCTAAGAGGATGGCTCAGGAAGGTGCTAATATAGGCTTTTTAGATATCCTAGATACAGAGCCTTTGGCAAATCAATTTAAAAAAGAATATCCTGACCAACAATTCCATTCTTTCCAAGTTGATATAACAAAAGAAGATCAAGCAATTGAAGTTTCAAATGAGATTGAAAGAAAATTCAAAAGAATTGACCATTTATTTAATAATGCGGGGTATCAGGGAGATTTTGAAAATACATTAAATTACTCTGTTGATGACTTTAGGAAAATTATAGATATTAATGTCACAGGAGCCTTTATCATGCTCAAAACAATTTCAAATATAATGCAAAAACAAGAACCTCGAGGTGGGTCAATTGTAAATACTGCATCAATGGCTGGAATTGGAGCACCACCTAACATGATAGCCTATTCAGCAAGTAAGGCGGCGGTAAAGCATATGACAATTGTTGCGGCAAAAGATCTAGCTCCATTTGATATAAGAGTAAACAGTATTTCTCCAGCATATATTGGACCAGGATTCATGTGGACAAGACAGGTTGAACTTCAAGCAAAAGCTGGGTCTGTCTATTTTAGCGAAGATCCTGAAAAAGTAGCTTCTCAAATGGTAGATTCTGTTCCCATGAGAAGATATGGATCTATAAATGAAGTAATTGGACCTGTTTTATTTCTTTTATCTGATGACGCTTCTTATCTGACAGGTATAGATATAAAAATTACAGGTGGGGAATAATCTTTAAAAGGAGGATATTAAAATGCCTGACAATTTAAGTGAGTTTGAAAATAAGAGCGTAATCATAACAGGTGCTGGCAAAGGAATCGGTCGGGCTACTGCGATTGAGATGGCCAAGCGAGGAGCAAAAGTAATTGCGATGGCTCGAACTCAAAGTGATTTAGATAGCCTCAAGGAAGATATTGGATGCGTGACTATTAAAGTAGACTTGTCTAATAATGAAGCCGCTCGATCCGCTATGAAAAAGGCAGGAACTAGCGATTATTTAATCAATAATGCAGGAACGAATGTTCCAGCGTCCTTACTGGAAATGACTGAAGAAGGATATGAAACAGTTATGGGTATAAACCTTCGAGCCGTGCTGATTTGCTCACAAGAATTTGCCCGCGCCCGCGTCGCCTGTGGTGGTGGTGGTTCGATCTTGAACGTCACATCTATTGCTGGTCATCGTGGTTTTAAAGAACACATATGCTATGCCGCCTCCAAGGCTGGTCTCGAAGGAGCTACTCGAGTAATGGCAGCCGAACTTGGTGAATACGGTATCCGTGTTAATGCGGTTGCACCAACAATTACAATGACAGATTTGGCAGCTCTTGCTTGGTCAGAGCCTGCTAAAAGCGAACCGATGATGGTTCGACATCCCATCGGACGTTTTGCTGAAGTCGAAGACGTTGCCACTACTATAGTGATGCTACTAAGCGACAATGCCTCTATGGTGACAGGTACTGTCCTCCCAATCGATGGTGGTTTCCTTGCTGTATGATATGTAAATCTAGAGAAAAGTTATAGACTAAGGAGAATCAAAATGTCTGAAAAGTTGATAGGAAAAATAGCTGCAATCACAGGCGCTGCATCAGGTATTGGTCTTGCCGCAACCGAGGCCTTGCTAGCAGAAGGGGCAACCGTCGTCATGGTCGACCGCAATAAACAGGAACTCGCAAAACTTACTGAAAAATTTGGTAAAAAATCAATTGAACAAATAACAAATCTACTCGATACCGATAGTTGTGGAGCTATGATACCTGAAATTCTTGAAAAAGTTAGTCATATCGATATTCTTTATTGTAATGCCGGGACATATATAGGGGGAGATTTAGATCAAACTGACGCTGCGACTATCGACGATATGCTTAACTTAAACGTCAACGCAGTTATGAAAAATGTGAGTGCTGTGATTCCGCATATGAAAAGCAGACATACAGGGGATATCTGGGTAACCAACTCAATCGCCGGACATTCTGCTATACCTTGGGAACCCATATATTCCGGTTCCAAATGGGCGATTACTAGTTTTGTTCAAGGAGTGCGCCGTCAGTTAAGAGAACATGGCATTCGTGTAGGACAAGTATCACCTGGACCGGTTATTTCAGCGCTGCTAGCCGATTGGCCAGAAGAGAACTTGCGCAAAGCGAAGGAAAATGGCTCGCTAATGGAGCCATCCGAAGTCTCAGAAGCATTAATCTTTGCTCTCACTCGTAATCGAAATATTACTGTTCGCGATATAATTGTACAGCCTACAAATTTCGATATGTGACTATATTAATAATAAATAGTATCAAGGAATTAATTACCCTAACCTTTATTACTTGTCTGAAGGATTTTAGAATCAACAAATAGTTAGTAACTAGTTTTAAATTATGACAACTATTCTGCTTACGTGCTTTTTCCTGAAGCAAATATCATTCTTATAGAATAAAATAAAATATTAAAACTGTTTATTTTACTAGGCATGTTACAATCTCGACGTATTCTTTATCTATTTAAATCTAAGTCAAGCATGACATACTTTATGGAATAAAATCCCTTGATTAGATTTTAACAAACTGCAAATCAAGAATTATCTATTAAATATCCCTATATATTCTACTCATTTTTCTGACTGGATCTAGCAAATTTAGATCACCAGATATAACTTGATTCCCATCAGGAAAAGGAGCTTTCGACGAGATCCCTAAATTTTTCAAAATGGAATCATTTTGGTAATAACATCCAAGTGTGTTAATAATTAGTGTTTTTGCAAAATTATTATTATTACTTTTAAGATGCTCAAAGATATGTTCACATTCTTTTTCACTGAGTAAAGTAAATGATTTCGAGTATTTTTTGATCGATAAATTATTCATTATGTCAAGATCATTAATAATTATTTCGAGCGTGTTTGAATCATATTTATTAACAAATTCAGGTAAATTAATTTCTCCTGCTCCTATTAACCCACTTTTTTCACAAGGGGGTATAATTAAATTTAAGAATCGCTTTAAAGTATCTGTTTGATCTTGATTTAGATTGCAGCTATTCATTTCACTTAGTCAAATAGGGTAGATATATTCTTTTTGATTTGATCAGAAATATACAAAGACAGAGCTTGAATAGTTGTAGTGGGATTAACGGCGCCTCCTGTGACAAATATACTACCATCAATAATAAAAAGATTTTTTACATCATGTGCACGTCCCCACTCATTAACTACTGAATTTTTTGAGTCATATCCCATCCTTGCAGTACCCATATTATGCCACCCAGTTTCTCTAACTTGTCCATGAGAGTATGTTTCAATTGCCCCAGACTCTTCAAGAGCAATAATTGCTTTTTCTGAAGCATGTTTTAGCATTTTTTTACTATTTTCACTAAGTCTATATGAGATTTTTGGTGCCGGTATACCATGAGAATCAGTAAGGTCATCATCAATTGTTACACAATTGGATTCCTCAGGTAAATCTTCACACATTATTTCAATTGATATTTGTTTTCCATAATATTTGAGAAATGCTTCATGATGTTTGTATCCTAGAGGGATAGTCCCCTTTAAGTAACCCTGGATTGCTGTATTTACTGGTGGTTGTCCCCTTACAACTTGTAGAGTATAACCGCGTACAAAATCTCTTTTTTTATCAGTTTCATAAAATTCATGACTTAATAAACAACTCCCCTGCGCCCCAAGATGCGAATGCAACATTTCTTGGAAAGTTCCTTCAACCCTCCCCCAAGGATGAAACATTAAATTTTTTCCAACTAAGCCTGAGCGATTTGCCAATCCATCAGGAAAATATTTTGAAGTAGAATTTAAAAGAACTCTTGGAGTTCCAATTCCGTTACATGCTAAAATCACCATTTCCGAATACTGTTTTTGCTCAACTCCATTTTCATCAAAATAGATAACACCCTTAGCCATATCATTAGAATCCACAATAATTTCTCTAACACGACAACGAGTTCTTAATTCAACACCTCTTTTCCTTAAATTCTTATGCCAGTATGAGATATCAACACTACTTTTAGCCCCTTGGGAACAGCCGGAGTTACAAGGACTTAAATTGATGCATTTTCTTCGGCCATCGTAATCCTCAGAAATTATAGCAGTATCAGAAGGCCACCAGTGCCAACCTAATTTATTAAATCCACGTCCCATGACTTCTCCCATTCTGCCCATAGCAATAGGAGGTAATGGCAAATCATGTAGTGGAGTCGCAGGATCTCCACTTAACCCAGAAACTCCCATATTAATATCATTTTGGGAAAAATATTGATTAAGAGTTTGATAATTAATTGGCCAATCATCCGCCACACCATCTAAAGTATTTACTCTAAAATCCGAGGGTTTCATTCTTGGAAAGTGTCCAGAATAAAGTATAGTACCTCCTCCAACTCCATTAAAATTTGCGACTTGAACATCAGAGTCCTTTTCGTTGATAGGATAGTCGGTCTCACTTTTTCTAATATTAGGGCTTTGATTATACTTATAATTACGAAGACTTTGCCAATCCTTGTAATTACTTGGATAATGAGATGTGTTCATCCAGTCACCCTGCTCTAGACAAAGAATTTTAACGTTTAGAGAAGACAAGCTATATACTGCAGCTGCACTAGAAGCTCCAGCTCCAATAATCAGAATATCAACCACATCATTTTTCATAGGAATATTTTTTATTGAAAATATCAGTTTATTAATACAAAGAAATTTAGATTAAACATCGGACTGCTCTACTAAACTTCCTATCTTTCTTCTTAAAATCAAGGACAGCATCCATTATTTAATGTCTCGTATTCATCAAAAAAGGACTATACACCTTCCAAAGGTTTATTGATGTTATCACCATTCAAGATCATGATTTTGGAATCCTGTTCATTTTTTAAATTAACTTAAAACACTTCAACTAAACATTGTACGATACACTTCATCCAAATAGTTTTCAAAAATAAATGTACTACCATCATTGTTCAAAACGCGAGTCGTCAGTTAAAAGAACATTGCATTCCTATAGACTAGTATCAACGTGGCTTTTTATCTCAGTGCTGCTAGCCGATTGACAAGAAGATAAATCAAGTAAAGTTTAGGGAAATGATTCGCTGATAGAGTCATCCGAAGAGTCAGAAACATTAATCTTAGCTCTCACTCGTAATTACAATGTTACTGTTCGTGATGTAATTTTTCACTATGCAAATCTAGATATACAAAGGCTTGGACATCGCGTTAAAGGACTCCTCGTAAAAAAACTGGCTGTTTATTCTTCATGTTTGTGAGCAGGTCCATGTCTGAATTTGAAGATTAGTAGAGACATTCTTAAGTGATATTCTAAATGATTTGTAAATAGGTGTTAAAATCATGAAATATTATACTTAACCAATAATTTAATTTATATATTATTCAATAATATCATTGTTTCTAATCTCAATTAAAAAGTGGAATCATGATTTTGTTCAGCTCCAAATAATGTTGATAAATTTCCCTGTATTGATCTGCAGAATTTTTTCGAGGATCGGTTCTGGTCGTTTCATCTAGAAAAACGCAGTGTTGGGTGATTTCTTCAAAAGAAGTAGACCCTTCTTTTTCATTCATATAACACCACATCGCCTGCAGGGCTGCTCCCATCGCTCCAGCTTCAGATGATTCCGGGCAGACCACGGTACATTCGAATGTATCAGCAACAACTTGACGCCAAAGTGCACTTTTGGCACCTCCTCCTACCAAACGAATTTCTTGAGGTACAATGCCTTGTTGGCAGAGCACATCCAAACCGTAACGTAATCCTAAAGTAGCTCCTTCCATGGCCGCACGGCAAAGATTCTCTGAAGTATAATTCTGTCCGGTAATTCCGTAAATCACGGCTTTGGCATTGGGCAATGCCGGAGTTCGTTCTCCATTGAAATATGGCAGGAGTGTGAGGCCTTCAGAACCTACCGGGGCTGATGCTGCTTTTTTATTCAAATCTTCAATCCCCAGGCCAAGGAGGGCGCGGGTCAATTCCGTCGAGACGGTCACATTCATAGTGCAGACCAAAGGCAACCAGTGGCCACTACTCGAGCAAAAAGCAGCCAATTCTCCTTTGGGGTCGATGATCGGTTGATCGGCACAGGAATAAATCGTGCCAGAAGTTCCAAGGCTGGTCGTGACCACTCCAGGAACCACATTCCCGGTTCCGATGGCCCCCATCATATTGTCGCCTCCTCCGGAAGAAACGATTACGTCGGGTGATAAATTGAACTGCTTAGCAATTTCTGGCTTGATGGTGCCTATAGGAACTTGAGACTCAATCAATTCAGGAAGACAGTCATTAAGCTTTCCAGAATCATCAATAGCTTGCAAAATAGAAGTAGCCCATGTTCTGCTCTTAACATCAAAATAAGCAGTACCCGAAGCGTCTCCGTATTCAGTTTTTCTCTCTCCGGTGAGCCAATAGTTGATATAATCATGAGGGAGTAGAACTGTTGCCAAACGTTGGTAATTTTCAGGCTCGTTTTGTTTCATCCAGAGGATTTTGGAAGCGGTGAAACCTGCGGCAATTGAATTTCCAATGATGTCAATTACTTTCTCAGATCCACCTACCTTTTGTGTGATTTCTTCACACTGAGAAACGGTCTCTGTATCGCACCAGAGCTTGGCCGGTCGGATGATATGGCCTTCTGCATCGAGAGGGATCATGCCATGCTGCTGTCCGGAAACTCCAATCGCCTTCACATCTTTTGAAGAACCGACTCCCTCCAATGCTTTTGTGATAGCCTTGGTAGATGCCTCGATCCACCAGGAAGGTTCTTGTTCTTTTTTACCTACATCATTTTCAATCAAGTCATGAGAAGCATAACCTTCTGAAATAACTTTATTTAGTGTTGTACTAAAGACAATGGCTTTCGTACCTTGAGTTCCACTGTCGATCCCCAAAAATAATTGATCTACGGCCATTTTTGAACTTTACAGATAAAGTTTGATAAAAATTCGTGATTGTCCCAGTACAATTCGTTCAGTAATAATATCACTGAACAGTAACAATCCGTCGCAGTCTTAAATTAACACTGGAATATCTTAAGTAAGTTAACTTTTTTGAATGTCTAAATATTTAAGAGATTCATTTTAAAACTGCAGGTAACTATCCATCGTTTTTTCAACACCATCGGACCAAATACTATCCAACGCATCCGAAAAACGTTCTCTGAAAACAGGATTTTCACTAAGATCACCAAAAATCTCTTCAATTTCAAGAAATACTATTGGATTACCTCGTGCTTCAAGTGAGGTTTTTCGTAGTTTTTCTGAGTTATTATCTTCCAAATAAATGGACTTACCTGATCTAGATTCTCCATAGCAATAACGGCACCAGAGAGCGACTTCCAGGGCAAGGCCGCGCACATCCAATCCAATTTCCAAACGATCCCTTATTGAAGGCAGGATGAATTTAGGTTGCCGATTAGAACCATCTTGGCAGAGTCGAGGAATTGTATCGCAGATATCCGGATTCGAGAACCTTTCCTGGATCAATTTGAAGTAACTCATGAGGTCTGTTTCAGGAACAGGTGGAATTAAGGGAATGATTTCTTCAATTTCCACTTTCTCTAGAAATCGTTTAATCAAATCATTCGACATTGCGTCATGGACAAAATGAATATCAAGTAATGCTGCTGGGTATGCAATAGTTGCATGTCCACCGTTAAGGATGCGGATCTTCATCAACTCAAATGCCGACACATTATCTGTAAAGGTAACTCCAACTTCCTCCAAGGCGGGACGTCCCATAGGAAAGTGATCTTCTAGGACCCATTGCCTGAAAGGCTCACAAAAAACTGGCCATTTATCCTCAATGCCAAAATTTTTAAGTAATTTGTCTCTTTCTCGTTCAGTGGTAGCTGGAGTAATCCGATCGACCATTCCATTTGGGAAAGCAACTTCTCCTTCAATCCATTGAGCAAGATCTGAGTCTATCATATTGGCGAACCCTACAACTACTTTTTTGGTTATATCTCCGTTTGCAGGCAGATTATCACAGGACATCAGAGTGAATGGTGGAACACCAGCTTTGCGGCGCTCTTTTAAACTAAGTACCAATGCACCAAAAACACTAATAGGCTGATTTGGATTTTCAGCATCGACTATCATTTCTGGACATTCTGAGTCGAACTCCCCAGTCGATGGATCGATGAAATATCCCCCTTCTGTTATCGTCAGTGAAACGATCCTTGCCCAGGGAGCACTCAGGGCATTTACTAGTGAACTGTTTCCTTTTTCAACTGGAAGAAAGTCTAAAAGCGGGCTTGTGACTCTGGCATTGTTCGCACCTGGTTGAAGCTCTACAACCGTTGTTAAAAAGTCCTGTTTCTGAAGAGTTTCTCTTATCTTTGAGTCATGTGGACGAACGCCAGATCCGACGATAGCCCAGTCCAAGTTAAGGCCCTTATTAAAGAGATCATCCAAGTAAAGAGATTGGTGGGCTCTGTGAAAATTACCATAACCGATATGGATAATGCCTGGCTCGAGGTCATTGTAATTATATTCAGGACGACTGACATTATAAGGCAAAGAACTTAGTGTCGCACGAGACAAGTATATACTCATGAAATAATTCCAGACGATTTATTTAAGGAATTTATCCTCATATGTTTTCTGTTATTCGTATAGATTAAGGTTAAAACCCCATTATTAAAAATAAATCACGTAGTCAGCAGACTCATGTTTTTAGTAAAACTAAACCTCCAAAATAACTTACATTTGTTCGGAGTGACACGACAAAACACGTTACTGTCCAGTCAACTTTTTACTTCTTATCTATAAATATGCAGTAAAGAGGAAACGGTTCACACA
>Ga0114997_10004273_pt1 | contig 11109 bp, 4 predicted proteins | sample ArcticOcean_MG_C_2_FD_87045 | JGI IMG/M metagenome (GOLD analysis project Ga0114997, IMG submission 87045) | Marine microbial communities from western Arctic Ocean - ArcticOcean_MG_CB4_136 | ecosystem: Environmental > Aquatic > Marine > Oceanic | place: Arctic Ocean: Canada Basin | collected... | reverse complement strand
GAGGAGGAGGAGGAGGGAATTTATATTATTCGTGTTTCGCGTCGCTCGCTCGCGCGCGATGTTGCGTTTAAATATGAGTTGAGAGAGAGAGAGAGAGATGAGAAAAAGAAGAAGTCAATTGCTGTATATACTTCATGATTGTAGAGGCTTTAATTTATTCATTCACCATCATTCAGAACGTCTGCGAGCATTTTCTCTCTTTCCACGAGACTCTTTGGAACTTTCTTAGCTTTGTTCCTTCTCACGTGTCCGGGCTTGATGCGCTTTCTGACCTTCTCGCTCGCTAATTTCGTCATCTCGTCCGAACTCAATTGCGGTTGCAAACCCAACTTGGCGGCTTCTGAACCCATGGCCGCGGACATTTGCTGCATCTTCACTCGCATGCCGCCAAACATAACAATCAACTCGGCCAAATCTTCTTCCGTTTTCCCCGCCCCTTTCACGATTCTGTTTCTTCTACTTTCCGCCGTACTCGAGGCGACTAACATGTCCGGATACTTTCTCTCTTCCGGCGTCATGGACATGATCAACGATTTCGCGATTTTAAATGACTTCTCCGCCTCTTGCATGTCTTTATCCGATAACTTATTCGCGCCTGGAATCATCTTCATGAGTTGCGACATCGATCCCATGTCACCCATCATGTCCATGTTCTTCAAAAAGTCATCGAAATCAAACGTCGCTTTCATAATTTTCTCCTTCATTTGTTCCGCGTCCGCTTGTTTCACCGCTTCTTGCGCTTTTTCTACGAACGATACCACGTCGCCCATACCTAAGATTCTGCTCGTCATTCTTTCCGGGTAGAACGGGTCTAACGCGTCCATTTTCTCACCAACTCCGGTAAACTTAATCGGTTTCCCACTGACTTCTCTCACCGACAGCGCTGCGCCACCTCTGGTATCCCCGTCCAACTTGGTTAAAATCGCGCCGGTAATATCGATGGCATCCGCGAACGATTTCGTCAACGTCGCCGCTTCTTGACCAGTCATCGCGTCCACCACCAACAACATCTCGTCCGCTTGCGTGCTCATTTTTGTCGCAATCAACTCGTTCATTAACGCCTCGTCGATGTTCAGTCTCCCCGCGGTATCGACGATGACCACGTCGATATCGCCTCTCTTTTTCGCCTCTGCTACACCGTTCGCGGCAATCGACGGCGGCGACGCGTTCGCGCCTTCGTCGTACACCGGCACGTTCAAATCGCTCCCTAACTTTTTCAACTGGTCAATTGCCGCCGGTCTGTACACATCCGTCGCTACTAATAAACACGTCTTATTCTGTTTCTTCAAACTCAGCGCCAATTTCCCGCACGCCGTCGTCTTCCCGACGCCTTGTAAACCAGCCATCAAAATAACCGTCGGCCCGTTCCCTTCATCGCGAAAGTTAATCCCATCCGCGCCGACGCCGCCCATCAAAGAGCACAACTCGTCCGCGACTAACTTTACCAACTCCTGGCTCGGTTCCACGCCTTTCGTAACTTTCACCCCCGGCGCTCTCTCCTCCACTTTTTTAATAAATCTCCTCACCACCGGTAAACTCACGTCCGCTTCTAACAAAGCTCTCCTTACGTCTTTCAAAGGCGCTTTGATATTTTCCGGCGACAAGTCCGCCACCCCTTTCATTTTCGCCCACGCTTCGTCTAACGTCGCCGATAAGTTGTTAAACGCGTCCGCTCTGATGACGATCAAAGAAGCGCGGTCGTTCTTTCGCTTCTTAAATCCCAGAGAGCTCTTTCTTCTTCCTCTTTTCATCATCATCATCATCGTCGTATCGTCAGCGCTTCTACAACATCTTCTTCTGTCGTTATTAAAGCTCCTCCTCGTCGTTGTCGTCGCCGTCGTCAAAGCACCACCAAAACTCGTCGTCGTCATCGCACTCTTCTTCTTCTTCTTATTATTATTATCTGTAGTATGTATAGTAGTGTATTCTCTCCGCGTGTGATGATTGAGAAAAGAGTGGATAAAATACAGAAGAGACAAGAGGGTGCAAAAATGAGACAGACGAGATTTTTTTTTTCTTTTTTCTTTTTTTTCTTTGGCTGCTTTCTCTGTCTGCTTTTTTCTGTTTTTTTTCGTCGTCATTTTTTATACACGATGGAAATCGAGGACGAGCACGAGCGGTTAAAAGCGGTTCGACGGAACTGCGAGAAATTAGTACTGTTGGTGTCCTCCTCTTCTTCTTCCGACGAGGAGGAGACGACGACGACGATTTCAAATTGTTTGAGAAGTTTGCGCGCTCTTTTCTCGAAGAAAAGAGAAGTCTCGCCGAAGGAGTGTTTACGAGTGCGTTCGTTTCTCTTTTAATGATGTGTTTTTGTCATCCGTGGCGGCTTTGTTTTTCCTCTCTCTCTCTCTCTCCTTTCTTCTTTCTTTTGCTCACCACGCTCCTCCTCTCTGATGTTCGCGTTATCATCGCATCATCATCATCTTTACCGAAACAGGTGTATTTGCAACAAGCGCAAAGTTTCCAGTCTTTATTGGAAATATGGGACGCGCACCATTTGAACAACGCGCAGAAAGTGGGCGTACCGTTACTGCTGTTCATCGCGACGCTTTTGCGAGTGAGAGAAGAAGAAGATGAAGAAGAAAAGAACACCACCACTCGTGATGATGATGATAATAACAAGAAGAAGAAGGAGAGAAGGAAAAGTGCGGCGGGAGCATCGACGGCGTCGACCAGCGTAAGTCGGTTGGCTTTGGACGGTTTGGCGAGAAATATCATCGCCAGACGGATGCGGCAGATGTATTCGCACATCGCGTCCGGGGTTCGGGTTCGGATTGTAGCCGCTTTTGACGTGTTCACCGCGATTGTCCAACGCGACGACGATGGAAGTTTAGCCGAGGAAACGTTTAGGCAGTTTGATTGGACGTTGCAGATTTTACAAAAAGTTGCGACGCCGAGAATCGATAATAATAGTAGCAGTAGGAAAAAGAAAAAGAAGAACAAGAATGAAGATTCCGACGACGAAGAGGATGCCGACGACGACATCAGCAACAACAACAACATCAAAGACAACACCAACGGGAACGCTACTGATGAAAGGAATGCGCACATTTCGTTGTTCCGGGAAGAGCGAGCGAAGATAAACCAAGCTGCGAAAGCGTCGAGGAAGAACATTGAAAAGGCGTCAAACAGATTCGCGTTTGCGCAGTTTTATCTCGCATTTTTAGAATCGAACTACGAAAGCGTCGTGCGCTCGGCGGCAACGAATCGTAACGTCATGTACTTGTTCGTAAGAAATGTGGCGAAAGACGACTCGGAGACGCAGTGTCGGTTTCTGTCTGTTCTATCGCAGAGCGTGTTGAATATAAAAGTGAGCGCGATTCAGACGCCGTTGAAAATCAAGCTCGCGACGTTCACGGATGTGCTTTTGGAGCAGTTGGCGACGATGGCTGCTTTGAGCGATGGTGTCACAAATGCTGAAAAAGATGAAAACAAGAAAGTGTCGGTCTTCTTTCGGGACACTACGGTTGCGAAAATGGCTGTGGATCTTTTGAAAGAAGTCTGCGTGAATCCGCGACATGGCATTTGTCCATCTCAGGTCAACGCGGGAGATTTGATATCTCGCCTCTTGGTGAAATTGCGTCCAGCAGAGTGTGATGCGCACCTATCTGTTCTCTCAGACGCGTGTGTTGCGCACCCACGACTAGCTGCACGATATGTTGCTCAGTTTTCATCTGATTTGCAACCGAAAAATACAGAGAAGTGGTTGTCGACGATACGCATGTTGGGAGATTTGATTCAAACCTCCGCAGAATACGGCGAGACGACGATAGGAGATTTTAGTGGTGGTATCACGAACGAAAACAACAAGAATGATCAACACGACGGCGGCAACGATGACGAAGACGACGACGACGACGAAAAGATTGAGTTTAGTGCCAGATGTTGGGCATCGAGTGCGTTACCTTCGTCGTTAACGAAATCTGTCTTTGTGAAATCGCTCGGTCATAAAAGCATAGTCGTGCGTCAGGCTTCTTTGCAATTTCTAGCGAAATGTTTGCGCGCGACGAGAAAGCGAATATATTTGGCGGAAAAGAGCGCGGTTGCGAACCAGATCAAGCAACGTAAAAATATTAGTATTAGTATTAGTAATAGAAATAACGGCGCTCATCGTGGCCACGTGCTCGCGCGGAAGCGGGAGGTATTGCGTCGCGCCAGAGGCATAGCGTCGGCGGATGTTTTCCCGGATATCTCGGTGCTCATACAAATCGTTATGAAAGGAGGAGCGCACGCTCAATTGACTGTCGAGAAGATGGATACCGATAAAAAAGGAGAAGTTGAATTCGACGACGGCGACGACGACGAAGGCAACGACGAGGAAGAAACCCAGGACGAAGTATCCGAGTTTAGTCGATTCTCCAAGCTTTTGGCTTTGGAAGCCTTGGCCGAGCGCATCGCACTCTCACCTTCAGATACCGTGAATTTTGTTGATGTCGCGAAGATTCTTCCGAACACTCCCGACGAGCTATTTCAAAATACTCGCGAAAGTATCGCTGCCGTTTCTGTTGCCAAAAACGCCTGCACGGCGTCCTCGGCGGTGTCGAAAAACACTCTCGTTGCAGTGTTCAAATGTTACGCGTTCGCCGTGATGAAAGACGTTGCGGATGAAAGTAATGATATCCGTTTACTATCCGAAAATCTCAAGACACTCTTCAAGTTGAACATAATCGAGTCGAAGACGCTCGATGAAAGAGGCGGAAGCGACAGAAGTACGAAACGTTCGTTCGAACGGGAAGCAGAGACGTACGCGCGCAGCTTTTCAAAATGTTGCTGTAGCGCCTCGACTTCGCTCGACTTGACTTCAACACTCGCAGATTTCTTAGCAGACGCAATCGTCTCGGCGTCGAAACGAACAAGTCTCGACGCGTTCTTAGACGAAGAATTCGCGCGGCCGACTCGGTTTAATCAACCAGAGGAGCACGATGGTAGCAACACTTCCGCGCTCTCGCCTCTGTCCGTGATTGTGTTTGAAAATGCCTTGAAAGTTTCAAAGAGTGTCAAAAAATCCAAAGAAGAGATTGACGTCGTTCGACAATTTGCAGTCTCGCTCGTTCTCTCGAGTTTGCTTCGCACGACGGATTTCTGGAAGCACGCAGTGGCGTTGAACAAAATAGGCGTTCATAGCTTGGCAGCATCAAAGTATGAAAAGAAAGTGATGAAGACGATAGACGATATTCTATGCAAAGAGCGGCAAATATTTCTGAGCAACCCGGAGAATACGAAGGTCTTTACGATCGAAAATGTCGAAATAGATGTAGTCGAGATCGCTGGCGCCTTAGATGCGCAATCTAAGGCAAAACTGTATTCGCTCTTGCTGCAAAGTTACGTTCACGAGGCGGAAGATTTCACGAGACTTCTCCTAGAAGTGCTTCGAAAGATCAACGAGATGAGCCGATCCGGTCGCGCTTCTCTTTTAAGCGCGGTTTCATTCAGTGTTGCAAGAGAGCTGTCACGGACGGAACAGGACTGCTTTGATATGGAAAGCCAATCGAAAATTGCAGCTGCGTTGGCGAGAGGCATTGAAGATACAGAGCAGAAATGTGGTGCGGTGCAGTCAACTCCTCGAAAACGTCTCGCAGATGCGTTTTTGACGCACTCCGAAAACGAGTCCTTGGTCATCTTTGCAAAGTTTGCTTCGGAAGAGGCTCAACTCGACGTAATCGCAAAGAGTAGGCAAATGACAAACTTCGTTTTAATGGCTTCCGTGTCCGATGTGTCTTTGAGCTCGCAGAGCGTCTCTTTTGATGGGAAATCAAAGATTCTTGCGCATCTGCTCGAGGTGTTATTGGGAGAAGACGATGTTGAGAATACGGCCCCAATACTACGTGTTCTTGCGCGCATCTTTGAAAGAAACTCGTCGACTGGTCGAGATACTAATATCGCAGCTCCGTACTCTTCAATTACTCTTCGAGTTCTGGAGAAAATTTTGAAAAGGAAGAGACATAAGAAAAGTCAAGTTGTACTCGCGGAAGCTGAGTTTGTCTCGGCTCTCGTGAATTCAAACGCAGGAGAGATATGCGCGGCTACATTTTTACGGCATTGCAACTTTAAAGATGACGGTATCGTGTTTGAAAAGGCTGCATCCGATGCCATGCGAAAATGCGCGGAGTGTGCAGCTATTCGAGACATCGTAAATGTAAATGAAAGTGATCGAACAGAGTTCTTGAGCGATATCGCATCGTTAGTTATGAAGCAAATGAATCCAACAACCCATGGAAATATGGTGTGCTCCGCTCGAGCTGTTCAAATTGAATTAAATGGTGACAACGAGAAACAGAAGAATATTTTTGAAAAGAAACTTTCAGATGCGTTGACGGATCAATATTTTAATGAGACTTTCGAAAAAGAACGCGTGGAGAATATTATGAACGCTTTCAACGTATGCTTTGACGTGAACTGTCCTGGAGTGTATCGCGTAAGATGCGTTAGCTTTATTTTAAGAAAGTTAGTACTTCTGGATGAATTGAAGTCCGGTGCGGACTACCGCACGTTCAAGCAAGTTCTGGGGAATAGAATTAAAGAAGAACTCGAGTTGTGGGATAAACGTGCGAGTGTGGACGATGCCGATGTTCTCAACTGTAACAACGCATTCACTTTTGCGGTGAACGAGAATTTTATGCTCAGCAACGAAGACGATGTTATCGAATTAGTCAACGCCGCGCGAATGTTTGTCTTCTCCTCGCTCAAGGCGAAAACGCTAAAAAATCATCGCAGAGTAGAAGCGATGGCTAAAATCGTTGCAGCCCTCACGCCAAATAATGCAAAGAAAATGAAGAAAAGGGATAAACTGCGTGAAGTATTTGAGGAGTTTGCAATGTCAAGCTTCGATTGCGTGTGCGAGAATGAAAAATTTGAGCACGCCCTTTTGTCGCGAAGAGAGTTGGAAGAATACGAAAATACGAGTGAGTTTTTGGATTCCCTTCCGCAAAATCCGTCTTCGATGCACTTTGTTCGGGAACGCGTGGACGAGCTTTCGGAGAAAGTCTCTGCTTCTGTGTCGTCCTTCTCACCGCCGCAAAATCAAAAGCAATTTGCAGAATTGAAGCTGCGGTTTGCAAAAGTTCTGCACGCGTCTCTCGAACTAAAACATCGCCTACACAAGGATACGCAGCAATCGCAGCCAGATATATGGGCGACAGAGAAATCCGTTCATGTTTTACCTCTTTTGCTTAAAGGGTATAACGCGTCGTCATCTGCTTTCGATTCTTGCATCAAGCGAACTATGGTAACGCTCGATTCACTTTCTGGACAAGACGTTCTTAAAAAGTGCGGCTTTGTGTTTGGAAGCGCGGCTGAAAAGTTTTTCGAAGGCAATGCTTGGAGTAGGCTAGTATTTAACGACGATGATGATAACAAGGACGACGTCAGCGATACAAAAGCGTCATTGAAAGAACGCGTCGGTAATGCAATTGGTACGTCGCTTTTGGATTGCAGACGAAGTGCGATGACGGCGACTGCTTTTCCTCAAAGACGAAAGCTTTTTTTCTGGGAGGATAGTGATACGGAAGATGTGCTGCTCACCAATGGGAACGAAATTATCAACCGATTGGCGTACGATCCGTCCTGGATACTTCCAATGACACTGCGAAACCTGGAAACAGAATCGCTTTCGCCGAGAGAGTGTGTGCGTTCGGGCATTCTCTCGGTTGCAATATCAGCACTTTCCTCCACCGATACAAATTTTCGTCGTCTCTCGAGAGCGATATTATCAATCATGGATGAATTTGTGACTCGTATAGTCACCGGGAAAACCGAAGACGGAGGAGATATGGATTTAACCGATGTGATGTTGGCGCGAGCGTCGTTTCGCGAACGAACGCAAGTCCTTTCCATTTTGCGATGGATTCGAAACTCAAACGATATCTGGAACAACGGCGTCTTCACGCGAGACGATGAAGAAAAAATGATCATGCAAAGGAAGTGTCAACACGCAGAAGATGTCGTCTGGCCAACAACGGCGACGTCGTTCGCGGCCGAAGCCATGTGGCTCGCCTGTCGACCGGAATCTGAATTCTTCGTCGTCGCCAACAAGCAAGTCTTAAAACGCATGTCCATAGATCTCGATCGTTTGCCTATGTTTCTCCCGCTGGTGAATGCCGGAGATGCCTATGCGAAAACCAAGCGAACCTGGGCACTTCGTCAACTCAATTCTTCCTTCCACTCTTTGGGCGATAAAGAAAACTTATCCTCGCGGGTGTTTCGGAAACAGTTTGTGCTTGAAATTTTGAGCTCACAAACGTGCTCGCACGCGCTCGCGGACAGCAACGTGCGGTCAAGAACCATGCGATTGATCAAGAATGTGTGCGAAAATGTAAGCGATTCCTTCTCGCTCGAACTTGTCGAACATGTGAGCTTTGTTGCATTCTTGACGAGACGTATTGAAGAAAGCATATACCCGCGAGCTTCGGTTTCCTCGGCGCAGGATGTATCCGTCGAGCATCGAAGTCATGTGGCCGTGCTCTCTGCAATGATTTTAAAAGGTCTAGCGGAAGCACCCGACGCGTTCGTGTTTTCTGGACGAGATTTCGTGGACGCAGTGCGACGCGTGAGAAGCGCAATTTTATCTCGATTGGAATCCAGCGACACGCGCGGCGAATCAAACTCGAGAGATGGCAGTAATTCCACATCGGATTATCTCGTCGCGAAGAAATGTTTCAAACCATATCTCGAGCTCCACGCCACCGTATCAAGGTGCTTGGAAAAACGGCCCAAGTTGAACAGCCAACTCGCCACGGTATCTGAGCTGTGCCGCCTGATCGTCGCCGCAGATAAGAACGACGATGACGTCGAGGATTCTCCTTCGCTGGCCATCAAGACCACGCTTGCAGAAATCCTCGAAATCTCGAGCTTTGATTTTTCTTGCTTACTGGTGGAAGAAGAAGACGAGACAAAAATGACGACGACGACTGCAGCGGTCGAACCCGCGGCGATATCGATTGCAGCTTCCGTCTCGCACCTAGCCGGGTGGTTAAACGAGCACTTCTCTGCGAAGAACGAACCGAAAGTGGCCTCGCGGTTTCTATGCCGGACGCTGCTAAACGCTCCGGATGTTTTGCAAGACGCTCTCTTCACTTCATCGGACGTGCGAACGTTTGCGAAAACCATCGCAAGCGATTACGACCGCCGGAGAAGGAGAGAAGTAAATGCGGCTTTGGCGTTGCTCTTAGATTTCTTGCTGGATGAAAACGCTCCTGAAGCGAAGAATATTAAAAATACAATCGAAGATTTGATGCTTTCCAATACTCAAAACGAAGGTAACGAGGTTCTTATAGAGGCAAAGTTACGAGAAGTCTTCTTCTTTTCCTCCTCCCTCTCTTCTTCCGTCTTTATAAAGAAACGGGAGAAGATAGAGGCTGGGAAGGAGACGCCAACGCCGTCTGCGTCGACGCCGAAGCCAAAAACGAGAAAGAGGAAGCAAACGCCTGGAAGTGGGGCGAAAAACAGACGCGCTGAAAAACGCGCGGCGAAGAATAAGAATAGTGAATAGTAGTTGTAGTTTAATAAAGTTAGTTAAAATCAGTCGTAAGGATTGATTGTCAAAACATTTTTATGTATCTATCTGCTAAAAATCAATGATGGTATCATCATAGTTATATTTATATAGTTGTTGTTGATGTTGTGGTGGTGATGGCGTTGTGGTAGTATGTATGATGCAAAGCGGCTTTTAATTTTTCGTTGTGTTGTCGTTGTTTTCCTCTCTCTCTCTCTAACTCTTTATACTTCGACAACCTTGGCGACAATTTGGTCCGCAATGGCTTGGCCTTGGGATTCAACTTGCGCCTTGGAGCTCTCTCTTTCCGCATCAATCGTACTCATCGCGTCCGCAATTTGACGGTCGACGTCAGCCTTCGCTCTCGCAGCTTCAGCGGCAATCTTCGCGTCCATCTCCGACTTCAATGCGGCAACATCTCTACCGACTGCGGCTCTCGCATCGCCGATGATTTGGTCCTTCTCCGCAATCAATTTGTCAACCTCTTCGGTGTTACCGCCGACGGCGGCTAATTGGGATCGGATCAATTCATCTCTGTCGTCCAACGCTTTACCAACCGGGCCAAACATGGTCTTGTCCAAGATGAACATCAAAGTCAAAAACTCCGCCGCGATGATCGGCAAAGTCAAGTTGAAGTCAAACAACTTACCCGCTTCGGCGTGCGCCGGCATGGTCATGACCAAGTTGGTCAAGACAACCGGCGCGACAACCTTCGCGGATTCAAACTTTTGCTTGAGAGAAGCTTGCGCCTGTAATAGTAGTAGTAATAATATTAATCTCCGGTCAGCGTTTGAAGTAAATAATATTTGAAGGTTTGAGAGATGAGGAAAATAATCCTATCCTCTCCGCCCCTCCAAGAAAAGAGGGAAAAAAAAACAAATTCTTCGTTCAAAGCACAAGTCCGATCTTCGTCCAAAACGAGGGAGATTATTTTATGCGGGGTACGAGGGAAGCGATATCCACCACGCTAACGGGTCACGCGCGCGCGACCACGCGAACGCGCGCAAATGTGCACATTCTCGCGCACGAATATTTCCTTCGCGCGAATCCGGATTCGTTTTGTCCAAGCGACGACGTCAACGACCGACAAAAGTCGCCGCCGATGAAACACACGGCTCCTCTGCATTTTATCTCTCCCCCTCCCATATCCACGCGATGACACACACCCACAATAATCAATCAAAAATATAAAAAAGAACTACGCGGAAATCTCTAACGTACCGGCGAAGCGACTCTCTTCGTTTGCGTTTTTCTGCTCACAGACGCGACGGAGACGCATCTGTTCGTGATTTGGGCGATCGCGGACATGTTTTATGTGTGTAGTGTAGATAAAAATGTGTTTGGGTGCGGAATATGACGCTTATTGTTCGGATGTGTCGCGCTAAAAGTTCACAAGGCTTTCTCTCCTCCTCTAACAGTCTAAAGAGGGTGAAAAAAAAATCTCTCCCTCTCTTTCTGAAAATCATCAGGGTTTAACCAATTAAAAAAAATTAAAAAAAAAAGAAAAAATACACGAGAGACCACCACACAAAAAAAGAACGAGAGTTTGATATTATTAATATAAGAGTAAAAAAAGACTACTTCTCGAACACACACGCATCGACGGAAAGACGACG
>Ga0114997_10004272_pt1 | contig 11111 bp, 8 predicted proteins | sample ArcticOcean_MG_C_2_FD_87045 | JGI IMG/M metagenome (GOLD analysis project Ga0114997, IMG submission 87045) | Marine microbial communities from western Arctic Ocean - ArcticOcean_MG_CB4_136 | ecosystem: Environmental > Aquatic > Marine > Oceanic | place: Arctic Ocean: Canada Basin | collected... | reverse complement strand
TACTACAAAATTAATTTTTGTATTAAAAGATAACTTAGAGATAGTTGCCTGGATGACATTAATTTTTGGGATAATTTTATTTTTTGCAGATAAATGCAAATTTGATAAAAAAATAAAATCAAATCTAAATTTAAAAATAATTTTATATATTGGTTTTTTTCAAATTTTGGCATTAATTCCTGGTGTGAGTAGAGCTGGAATCACGATATCTGCTGCAAGAATTTTTAGATTTAACAGAGTCGATGCAGGTAAAATTTCGTTTTTAATGGCTATACCTGCGCTAGCAGGAGCAAGTGTACTTAACCTAAAAGATATTTTTGAACAAAGTTTTGAGCTAAACTATCTTGTTTTTATATCAATAACTCTTTCTTTTATTTTTTCTTATTTGACTGTAAAATTTTTTCTTCATTACATAAATAAATCTTCTTTAATTATTTTTGTAATTTACAGAATTATTATTGCAATGATTCTATTTAAAATAATCTATTTTTAATTTTTTCTTAATATTGGCAATAATTGAGAAAATAAAACTCCTAATAAAATAAATAAGCATCCAAATAAATTATTTATATCTAAAACTTGATTTAGTAGAATCCATGCAGCAATAGTTGCAAAAACTCCTTCTAAAGAAAAAATTATTGCTGATGGAGCAGGGGATATATTTTTTTGAGCATATATTTGTAAAACAAAAGCAAGGCCACCAGATAAAATCCCTGCGTATAAAATTTGGATTTTTTCTTTAATAATATTTGACCAAATAAAATCTTCAAATATTAGTCCTATAATTAGTGACAAAAAAGCAACAATGAAAGTTTGAATTGCACCTATTGTTAATGGGAGATTATAATTTTTTATAATTTTGCCTGTAAAAATAATATGTGTACTCCAGAAAAAAGCACCAATTATTACAAGAGCATCACCAATTCTGACTATTGCACTATAGAAATTAGTTAAGAGATAGCCACCCATCACACAAAGAAAAACAGAAGGCCAAATACTCCAATGAATCGGTTTTTTATAAATAAAAAAAATAATGAATGGGACCATAGGTACGTAAAAAACAGTAAAGAATGCTGCATTAGCAACATCTGTATATAGCAAAGCAACTTGTTGAACAGCCGACCCTAAAAACAATGATAGACCAATTAAAATAGCCAAGTTAATAAATCTTTTTCTATTTTTATTAATAGATTTTAAAAAATTCTTTTTTTCAAAAATTAAAGCTAGTGGAGCTACAGCTAAAAAAGCAACAAAGAACCTAACAGCATTAAATGTGAAGGGACCAATATCATCCATCCCTGTATCTTGAGCAATAAAAGTAGTTCCCCAAATTAGTGTACAAAGTAATGCACTTAATAATGATAATGTTTTTGACATGAAAGTATTTAAATTGCTAATTTATAAGCAAAGTTTTTACCAAGATTTTCTTTAAGTTCATTATTAAATTTAGCAGCTTCGGCGCCATCTATTATTCTATGATCATAAGATAAAGAAAGTGGAAGCATAGTTCTTTTTTGAAATTTACCATCAATAAAAACTTGTTTTTTTTCTGATCTTCCTATACCTAAAATTGCTACTTCTGGATAATTTATTATTGGAGTAAAGAATGATCCTCCTATACTACCTAAGCTGGTGATGGTCATAGATCCTCCAAAAAATTCTTTTTTATCTATTTTTAAATTTCTGCATTGTTCACTAATTGTTTTTAATTCATTACTTATATGAACGATACTCTTATTATCAACATTTCTTATTTTTGGGACCATTAACCCATGCGTAGTATCTACTGCAATTCCAACATGAAAATATTTTTTTACAATAATCTTTCCATTCTCAATATCATCAATTGAAGAATTAAAGTTTGGAAATTTTTTTAAAGATGCCACTAAAGCTTTAACTATAAATGCTAATGGAGTAATTTTTTTTTTCTCTCCTGTATACATATCTGTAAGAGAATTTCTAAACTCTTCCATTTCAGTTATGTCTGCTTCATCATGATTGGTTACATGAGGTATAGTTGTCCAAGAGCTAACCAAATAGGATGATGCCAATTTTTTAATTCTTGGCATATCTTTAATTTCAACTTCTCCAAAGTCAGAATGAGAAAATTCACTTATAATTTTTTTTGATTGAGATTCTTTTTTCTCTGAAACTTTATTAATTTTTAAAGATATATATTTTTTTATATCATCTTCCACAATTCTTCCATGTCTTTCACTTCCAGAAATTTGATTAATATCTACACCAAGTTCTCTTGCTAATTTACGTATCTTTGGACTTGCCGACGAAATTTCTAATATGTTTTTTTCTTTAAAACTTTTCTTTTTAACATTCTCAACTTGTGTTTCTTTTTTTAATTCAACATTAACTTGTTCTTTTCTAATTTTAAATTGCTCTTTAACGTCCTCTTCACTTTCTTTGTTATTTTCTAGGATTAATATTTTGTCACCTTCTGAAACCCTATCCCCAACTTTAACATTTACTAGCTTAACTTTCCCATCATAAGGAGATGGAATTTCAACACTAGATTTATCACTTTCTATTGTAATTATTGTCTCATTCTTAGATATTGAATTTCCAATAGTTACTAATACTTCAATTACTTCTACATCTTTAAATTCACCAATATTTGGAACCTTAACTTCTTTATCTGTCATCTTATAATTTAGTAGGCATTGGTTTATTTCCATCAATATTATATTTTTTTATTGCTTCTTCTGCATATTTTGATGCTATTAACTGTTCTTTTGCAAGCACACTTAGGCCATAAGCAACAATATGTTCTTTATCAACTTCAAAGAATTTTCTTAGATTTTTTCTTGTATCGCTTCTTCCATATCCATCTGTTCCCAATGAATAAAAACTTTTACTTGTATAGGGTCTAATTTGATCTGAATTCATTCTCATATAATCTGAAGCAGCCATTATTGGACCTTCGGTTGTACCTAAACATTGTTCTACAAATGAAAATTTTTGTTCTTTATCTGGGTTTAGAAGGTTATACCTTTCAATCTCCATGCCATCTCTTCTTAGTTCGTTGAAACTAGTAACACTCCAAATCTCACTGTCTATCTGGTATTCATTTTGAAGAATTTCAGCACCAGCTAACATTTCTCTTAAAATTGCTCCTGATCCTAAAAGTTGAATTTTAGTTTTTTTAAATCTATTAAATTCTTTAATTTTATACATTCCCTTAAGTATACCTTCTTCACATTTTTTATCTTTTGGTATTTCCGGATGTGAATAATTTTCATTCATTGTGGTAATATAATAAAAAATATTTTCATTTTTTTCATGCATTCTTCTCAAACCTTCTCTAAAAATAACTGCTAATTCATAATGGAAAGTTGGATCATAACTTATACAATTTGGAATTGTTGATGCTATTAAATGGCTATGCCCATCTTGATGCTGTAAACCTTCGCCTGCTAAAGTGGTTCTTCCTGCCGTTGCTCCAATTAAAAACCCTCTGGCTTGACTATCTCCTGCAGCCCAAGCAAGATCACCTATTCTCTGAAAACCAAACATAGAATAAAAAATATAAATTGGAATCATCTCAATGTCATGATTTGTATAAGCGGTTCCAGCTGCTATCCACGAAGACATTGCTCCTGCTTCATTAATTCCCTCTTCTAATACTTGTCCACTTTTGTCTTCTCTATAAGAGCTTAACTGTGCCGAATCTTCAGGTTCATATTTTTGACCTTCATGAGCATAAATTCCTATCTTCTGAAAAAAACCTTCCATTCCAAAAGTTCTTGCCTCATCAGGAATTATTGGAACTAATCTCGGAGCCACATTTTTATCTCTAAGCAGGTTTGTTAATATTCTAACTAAAGCCATAGTTGTGGACATTTTTTTTTCACCAGTTGAAACTTTCATAAAATCAAAAATATCTTTTGGTGGAGCTTTAATAGGTTTTGAATATGTTGTTCTTTCTGGAATAAATCCACCTAAACTCATTCTTCTTTCTTTAATATATTTAATTTCAGGAGATTTATCATCTGGTTTAAAATATTGAATATTTTTTACCTGTTCATCTGTTAATGGAACATCAAAACGATCTCTATAATAAAGCAAATCATCAATATCTAGCTTCTTAGTTTGATGTGTAGTGTTAACACTCTCTCCAGTTTTGCCCATTCCATAACCTTTAATAGTTTTTGCTAGTATAACGGTTGGACTACCTTGATTTTTTGATGCTTTATCGTATGCTGCAAAAACCTTATGAGGATCGTGTCCACCTCTATTTAATCGCCAAATATCTTTATCTGATAATCGAGAGACAAGTTCTCTTGTCTCTGGGTGTTTTCCAAAAAACTTCTCTCTAACATAGGCACCATCTCTAGCCTTCATTGCTTGATATTCACCATCTACAGTGTCATTCATAACTTTTACTAATTGGCCTGTTTTATCATTAGCAATTAATGAGTCCCAATAAGATCCCCAGATTACTTTAATTACATTCCAACCAGCTCCCCTAAAGCTTCCTTCTAACTCTTGAATTATTTTTCCATTTCCTCTTACGGGTCCATCTAATCTTTGAAGATTACAATTCACAACAAAAATTAAATTATCTAATTTTTCTCTTGCAGCCAGCCCTATTGCTCCTAAAGATTCTGGTTCATCCATTTCTCCATCTCCTAGAAATGCCCAAACTTTTCTACCTTCATCTTTAATTAATCCACGATTAATTAAATATTTCATGTACCTCGCTTGATAAATTGCAAGCATTGGACCTAACCCCATTGATACTGTTGGAAATTGCCAAAATTTAGGCATTAACCACGGATGTGGGTATGAAGAAAGTCCGCCAAGTTTAACTTCTTGTCTAAAACTATCTAGTTGTCTTTCATTCAGTCTTCCTTCTAAAAATGCTCTAGCATACATTCCTGGTGCACTATGACCTTGAAAATAAACTAAATCTCCACCAAATTTATTATTTTTTGCTCTCCAAAAATGATTCATTCCAACATCATAAAGTGTTGCAGCTGATGCAAATGTACCTATATGACCTCCCAGTTCTGGAAATTTTTTATTAGCTCTAACAACCATCGCTGCTGCATTCCATCTAATTAGAGATCTAATTCTTCTTTCTATATTTTGATCTCCAGGAGACTTCACTTCTGCCTCAGGTAGAATTGTATTAATATATGGAGTGTTTTGTGTATAAGGAATATTACCTCCTTCTTTATAAGCTTTATTAATTAATTCTTTAATTAAATAGTGGGCTCTTTGGTTACCATCTTTTTTGACAACTGCAGATAAAGATTCAAGCCAATCTTGGGTTTCTAAAGGGTCAATATCACTCTCATTAACGACATGACTAATTGTTTGCTGCTCTTTCTTATAAGATTTTTGTTGAATATTTTCTTCTTTTTCAATTATTAAAGAAGCTTCTGCTTCTTTAATAATATTTTCTGTATCTTTTGGAATTATTTTTTCTGAAAAAGTTTTTTCTGAGGACAAAATATTTAGTAATAAATCTCCTTTAGAAACTTTATCTCCTACCTTAACTTTTACTGACTCAATTGTTCCTGAGATTATAGATGGAATTTCAACACTAGATTTATCACTTTCTATTGTAACAACTGGATCGTTTATATTGATTTGATCACCAGCTTTTACTAACAGTTCAATGACCTCAACTTTTTCAAATTCTCCTATGTCTGGGACAAGTAATTTTTCACTCATTATTTTAAAACGATTTATATACCTAAAAAGAGGTATATTTTATATATTTTTAACATATTTAAAGCATTTTTTGGACAACCTTAAGTGTCACTTGAGTAGAATGCTTACATTTATACTAAGAAAAATAAGTTATTTAAAAAATAAACATGATTTAGACGCAAGGTTTTGGATACAAAAAGCATTACTTTGTAAAAACTTTAAAAATAATTCTTTATAATATTATATAAGTTAAATTATATCAAAAACTTGTTAAGTTTAATATATTATTAAATTAAGGACCGTTGGCCAAATTGGATAAGGCGCTCGGCTACGAACCGGGAGATTCCAGATTCGAGTTCTGGACGGTCCACCAAAAAAGGATAAAAAATGCTAAATTGGCTATTAAAATCATCATTACAAAAATCAGTTATATATTTTTTTATAATTGTTTTTATAATTTTATTAATCTTAACTTTTGTATTATAAAAAGTTATGAATAAAAATTTCGAACAAATAAGTATTCAACCTGGCTTCATGAAGCATAATGGTGGTGTTTTATTTAGAAATATATCTGAAACAGAATATGAATTTAAAACAGTAATTACTGAAAATCATTTAAATGCAGCTGAAATAACACATGGTGGTTATTTATCAGCTTTAATAGATGCTGGCGCAGGTACAGCGGCCCATAGAACAGCTGAAAATGCCCCATGTGTGACAATTTCATTAGACATAAAATTTATAGGAGCCTCAAAGCTAGGTGATGAAATTATTGGACATACTAAAATTCTAAGAAAAACTAATACATTAGTTTTTTTAACCTGTGAACTTAGATGTGATAGTAAAATTATAACTTCAGCTTCAGGAGTTTGGAAAATATTAAAAATTAAAACTACGAACCTTGGACCTGGTGGATAGATATTTTTTTTAAAATTAAAATGATAAATGAGAACTTTTTTCACTACGATTCGGTCATGTTTTAGTCTATTTTTGTTCTTTATCAGTAACAAGATATGGTGTGATAGAAATTAGAGGTACCATAAATAGAAATGTCTAAATATAAAATTACAGCTGTTCTCGGTCCCACAAATACTGGAAAAACCTTTCTTGCAATCGAAACTATGCTTTCATTTGATTCGGGCATGATAGGTTTTCCATTGAGACTGTTGGCACGAGAAGTTTATGACAAAATAATTAAAAAAATAAGCTTAGATAAAGTTGCATTAATTACGGGTGAAGAAAAAATAATACCTGCTAATGCTAAGTATTTTCTTTGCACTGTAGAGTCTATGCCAATTAATAAACACTTAGATTTTGTTGCAATAGATGAGATTCAGATGTGCGCAGATCATGAAAGAGGCCATATTTTTACTGATAGATTATTAAATCTTCGTGGTGAAAAACTAACAATGTTCATGGGATCAAGTACAATAAAAAGTATAATTAATAAACTTGGTGAAGATACAGAGTTTATTAATAGAAATAGACTTTCTAAACTTTCGTATGTTGGTCATAAAAAAATTTCAAGAATAAATAGAAAAACTGCAATAATCGCTTTTTCTACTGAAGAAGTTTATGCAATTGCTGAGTTAGTGAGAAGACAAAAAGGTGGTGCAGCAATTGTTATGGGTTCACTAAGTCCTAAAACAAGAAATGCTCAAGTTGAACTATATCAATCTGGTGCTGTTGATTTTCTTGTTGCTACAGATGCAATTGGAATGGGTATAAATATGGATTTAGAAAATGTTTTTTTTTCAAATTTAAAAAAATTTGATGGGAAAAAATTAAGACGACTTAATTTATCTGAGATAGGACAAATTGCAGGAAGAGCTGGAAGATATTTAAATGATGGAAGCTTTGGAATAACAGGTGACTGCAAAGAAATGAGACCTGAGGATGTTGAATTACTTGAAAATCATAAATTTGAAGAAATTAAAGTATTATTTTGGAGAAACTCTAATTTAAACTTCAATAATGCTCTAAGTCTAATTAAATCACTTGAAGAAAGACCTAATAAGGATTGGTTAAAAAAAATACACGAATGTGAAGATGAAAAAGTTTTAAAATATTTTTTAAAAGATATGGAAAGTCATAATATTAAAAATAACAAAGAAACTTTAGAATTACTTTGGGAATGCTGTCAAATTCCTGATTTTGTAAAAAAAACATATGGCAACCATCTCGAAGTTGTGAGTAAAGTATTTGGTTTTTTAAATAGCCAAGAAAACAAAATTACTAATGATTATATGAGATTACAGTTAATAAAACTGGACAAATTAGAAGGAAATGTTGATTCTTTATCAAATAGAATTGCAAATGTTAGAACTTGGTCATATGTTTCAAATAAAATTAATTGGGTAGAAAATCAAAGTTATTGGATTGAAAAAACAAAATTATTAGAAGATAAATTATCTGACAGATTGCATGAGGAACTCACAAAAACATTTATTGATAAAAGAGCTAGCATTCTTGCCAGAGGATTAAAACAAGATATGGATTTTAAAACTGAAATAATGCAAGACGATAAAGTAATAATAGATGAGCAATTTATTGGTAATTTAAAGGGTTTAAAGTTTGAGATGGACTTAAAAGCTGGCGCCCTTGAAACAGATATAAAATCATTAAAAAAAACAGCAAGACAAACTGTTGGTCCAGAACTTCAAAGAAGAATTCAATTAATTATAGATACTGGCTTAATAGATATAAAAGATGATTTTAAAATTTATTGGAAAAACTTTCCTATTGCCAAATTAGAGGCAGGTAAAGATTATTTAAACCCTCAACTATTTTTAATAGTAGATGATATTTTAGAAAATAATGATAAACAAAAATTATCTCAATTTATTGAAAAATGGATTATGGAAAAAATTAACCTTGTATTAAAAAGTTTAATTGATTTAAAAAATTTAAAAGAAAGTAATTCATCAATTAAAGCATTGGCTTATCAATTATATGAAAATAATGGCGTTATTAAAAGAGAACAAGTTTCTGATTACTTAAAAAAACTTGGGCAGGATGAAAGAAAGATTTTAAGAGAGTTAGGTGTAAAATTTGGAAGATATCATGTTTTTCTTTTTAGATTACTTAAACCAGAAGCAGTTTCACTAAGAATATTATTATGGAAAAATTACCATCAAAAATACTTTAATTTAATACCACCTACATTTGGTTTAAATTTTTTAGAGGATAAAAATGCAAAAAATAAAAGCTTTATGCTTCTTTGTGGATTTGAAAATTTTGATCAATTCTTTGTTAGGATTGATATTTTGGAAAGATTATTCGTACAAATTATTAATTCTAACCCAGATAAACATAAAGAAATAAAACTAATTCCTGAAATGCTAAACTTACTTGGTTGTAACAAGGATAATTTTGTAAAAATTATAAAAAAAATGAATTATATAACGTGTGAAAAAGAAAATAATATTTATTTCAAATACAACCCTGTAAAAAAAATTAAAAAAGACTTTAAAAAAGTAGATTCGTCAAATAGTCCATTTAAAGTTCTTAAAAATATAAATTTCAGCTAATGGGTATTTTTTCTAAAAATAAAAAAAAAGATATGGAAAATAATAATGATTTTTTGTGTAAAGTTGCATCATTACTAATTCATGCCGCTAAAATAGATGAAGTTTATACAGACGACGAAAACGAAATAATTAAAAAAACTTTAATTAAATTAGGTGCTAAAGATTTAAATATAGATAAAATAATGTCTGATGCCACCACTATTGAGGAAAATTCAAACCAAATACTAAATTTCACAAGAGAGGTCAAAAATGCACCTGAATCATTAAAGATTGAAATTATTGAAGCTCTATGGAAGATTATTTATTCTAATAAAAATGCAGACATTTATGAAACAAATTTAATGCGAAGATTGACAGGTTTGCTATATATAGATTCTAAAATAATCGGAAACATAAAAGAAAAAGTAAAAAAGGAATTTTTCAAATGACATACGTAGTAAATGATAAATGTATAAAATGTAAATTGATGGACTGTATTGAAGTTTGTCCAGTTGATTGTTTTTATGAGGGAAAAAATATGCTTGTAATTAAACCGGATGAGTGTATAGATTGTGGCGTTTGTGAGCCAGAATGTCCTGTTGATGCTATAGTGGCAGATACAGAATCTGGAAGTGATAAATGGCTTGAACTTAATACCAAGTATTCTGAAATTTGGCCTAATATAATTTTAAAAAAAGATCCACCTGTGGATCATGAAAAATATAAAAATGAAGAAAATAAGTACGAAAAATATTTTAAAGAAAATCTTTAATAAATCTCCAATTAAAAAAAAAACTATTTCTAAGAGTGTCACTAAAGTAATCAAAAAAAAAGTATCTAAAAAGAACAATAAACCTTTAAAAGTAAAAAAAGAAGTTAGATTAAAAAATAAAAAAAAATTAAAGTCTTTTTTAAAGTCTTCTGTTAAAAAAGTTATTCCTTTAAAAAATGAAATAAAAAGTGATAATTTAAGGATACCAAAAAGTAATGAAGTAAAACCAGAAATTAAAAAAGTTAAAAAACAAGAGACTGAGAAAAAAGAATATAAAGTTAAAGATTATGTTGTTTACCCCAAACATGGTGTTGGACAAATTACAGAATTTAAAAAAATCAATATTGGTGGAATTGATGTTGAAACATATGTTCTTAAATTTGAAAAAGACAAAGCCAATGGAATGGTTCCAGTAAATAAACAGTCACATCTTAGACCGCTAGCAACTATCAATCAGGTTAACAAATGTGTCACTATTCTAAAAAGTAAACCAAAGGTAAAGAGATCAATGTGGAGTAGAAGGGCTCAAGAATATGAAGCTAAAATTTCTTCTGGAAAAATTTATGAATTAGCAGAAGTTGTGAGAGACTTAAATAAAGGTGATGATCTAATGGTTGATCAATCTTATAGTGAAAGGCAACTTTTTGAAAAAGCTTATGAAAGAATTTTATCAGAATTCCAAATAGTAATGGGAATATCTTTTGAGGATACACAAAAAAAATTAAATAAAGCTTTAAAAAGAAATCTTGAGCAGCAAGAGAAGCCTGAGGTTTCAACAACTAAATCAACAGCACCCACAATATCAGAAGCCACACCGATTACAGAAACTGAAGAATAATTAGTAGGACAAAAAAAACGCCTCTCACACAAATTGTAATGAGAAGCGTTTTTTAAAAAGAATACTAAACTATCTTCTTCTTTTCTTTGCTTTTTTCTTTGCTTTTTTCTTAGTTTTCTTTGCAGCTTTTTTTCTTTTTTTAGCCATCTTTAGCTCCCTGTTTAAGTTAAACGAATCAAATTGATTCGTTATTACCTTATTTTTATTTTTTTATGCAAGCTATGTCAATTCTTTAATTAAACATAATTTTTTAATAATTTTTTAATTAAATTATTTTTATTTAATTTTTTTTTATAATTAAAAAAGTAAGATATTATGT
>Ga0114997_10004271_pt1 | contig 11112 bp, 11 predicted proteins | sample ArcticOcean_MG_C_2_FD_87045 | JGI IMG/M metagenome (GOLD analysis project Ga0114997, IMG submission 87045) | Marine microbial communities from western Arctic Ocean - ArcticOcean_MG_CB4_136 | ecosystem: Environmental > Aquatic > Marine > Oceanic | place: Arctic Ocean: Canada Basin | collected... | reverse complement strand
TGACAAGCATTGCACCATCCCTTTTTATCAAAAGATATTCTTGGTCTTAATGAGTTATTTAGACAGTTACTGCACCAAAATAACTTGGTATTTTTTTTATTTAATGTCATAAAATTTTTTAGGTTCAATTCTTTTATTTAAAATATTTCTTTCAATAATCTTTACTATATTTACTGCTGTATTTTTTTTAAAATATGGATTTTTAGTTTTTTTTATTTTTTTTTTAAAATTTAGAGATAAGGATTTTCTAATTGAATCATATATTTTTTTTGAAGAATGTTCTGAATTTATTATGCTGTTTGCTTGAACTCTGCCATTTTGTCTGTCTCCTATATTTACAGTAGCGGTATTAAGAGTTGGAGCTTCCAAAATTCCACTTGAAGAATTTCCCAAAACTAAATCACAAACTTTGATGCATGAAAGGTAATTTTTTGATCCCATAGATTTAAAAAAATAACAGTTTTTATTTTTTTTACAAAATTTTAATATTTCATATTTAATAAAATCTGATTGTAAATCAGAATTTGGCATAGTAAAAATAAACGATGTATTTTTGAATTTTTTAAGTGCTAAAAAAAGATTTTTCAATAAATTTTCAATTGAAAATTTATTCTCAATAAAAGAGTTTATTGTTATTAAAAAATTATACTTACTAAATTTGATAGAGAGTTTTTTCTCTAATTCATTTTTACTTATTATTTCTATTTTTTTAGCATTTTCTGCTCCTAATGCACCAACGTTAAAAACATTTTTTGGGTTTTCACCCATTTGAATAACTCTTTTTTTATAGGTATCAGTAGAAACAAAATGGAAATCAGAAAACTTTGTTATAGAATGTCTAATCATATCATCTACAGACCCAGTTGTAACTTCACCTCCATGAATATGGGCAATCTTAACGTCATTATATATTGATCCTATCCCAGCAGACAATATTTCATATCTATCACCTAATAAAATAATAAGATTCGGTTTTTTAAGTTGTAAATATTTTCCTATCTTATTTATCCCTAAACCAATTGAGTTTAGAATCGAAGTTGAGTCTGTTTTTTTGATATTAATATTTATAAAATGACAAATTTTACTAAAATCATTATAAACTATTTTACTTGTGTATCCATAATCTTTCGAAAGGTGCTGCCCTGTAACAATTAGATTGACCTGATATTTTTTTGATTTATTTAAGCAAACAATTAAATTTTTTAATATATCATAGTCCGCTCTACTACCAGTGACTATACAAATTTTTTTTTTATTTAGTTTTTTCATAATTGAATAATTTCATCAGGTTTAAAGTTTCTTATTGCTCTCTTTCCTAACACCGTTTGAATATTCATAGGAGATATTCCTCCAGCAGGCCTCTTTGCTATAACATTTTTAATAGTAAATTTTTGACCTTTAGAAATATTTTTATATGCTACTAGAGATTTTCTAATAATTTTTCTATTTTCAGCTTCACTTTTCGTTATAATTTTCTTTGAATTTCCTAATGCAACCTCTATTTCTCTAATATTTTTTATCATTTGGACTAATTCTTTTGGTTCTAAACTAGATTTGTGGTCTGGCCCAATCATCTTTCTACTTAATGTAAAATGTTTTTCAATAATTGTTGCTCCCATTGCGACTGCAGCTGCTGGTACAATTGTGCTTAGTGAATGATCTGATAGTCCAATATTACAGTTAAAATTTTTTTTGAAGGTATTTAAAGTATTTAAATTTAAATCTTTTATTGGTGTTGGGTACGCTGAGTTGCATTGTAAGACTGTAATATTTTTATTACTTTTATTTAGTATTATTAAAGCTTTTTCAACCTCATTTAGAGTTGATGCTCCAGTTGATAATAAAATTTTTTTGTTCTTTTTTTTAATATATTTTAATAAAGATAGATTTGTAATTTCACCTGATGGTATTTTAATAAAATCAATTTTATTTTTTAGTAAAAACTTTAGATTATCAATATCAAATGCCGTAGATAAAAATTTTATTTTTTTATGTTTACAATAATCAATAAGTTTTAAATGATCTGAGAGTGAAAGTTGCAATCGTTGTAACATTGAGCCTTGAGTTTCTTTATTATTAAAATTAGATTTTTGATAATTAGCTTTTGGAGCTATTTTCGTAACTAATTTATCATGTGAAAAAGATTGAAATTTTACATAATCCGCTTTAGCTAGTTTAGCAACATCAACCAGTTGTTTTGCAATCTTTAAATTTCCATTATGGTTAACACCAGCTTCTGCAATTATTATAGTTCTCATATTATTTTTAATTTAAAATTTTTTTTTATTTTATTTTTTAGATGCCATTTTTCAATACATAAAATCTTTTTATCTATTGTTGGTATATAAATCTTTTTATTTTTTACAATTAACGTATCATTTTTAATTTTATATATTTCATTCTTTCTATTTAAAATTGATACTTTTTTTACATAAATCTGATTATTCTTCAAATTTATTCTAGCAAAAGGTCCGGGTTCAACTAAGGCTTTAACAAAATTTTCAATATGGTGTGATTCTTGTTTTAAATTTATAACTTCATCACCTTTTACTCTCTTCCTATAATAAGATGTTTTTTTAGAAAATTTATTTTGTATTATTGTTTTATAATTATTACTTTGGATTTTTTTAATAGTTTTATAAATTATTTTAGCACACTCATTATGTGATTTCATTAAAAGAGACTTGTAGTCATCAGTTTTAGTAATTTTGAATATTTTTTGAATAATAATTTTTCCTGAATCTATCTTTTCATTAACAAAGTGTGTTGTTATTCCAAAATTTTTCTCACCGTTGATTAAAGCCCAATTTAAAATATTTCGCCCTCTATAAAAAGGTAATTTTCCTGCATGACAATTTATGATTTTATTATTAAAGGCATTAATTGTTTTTTTTTTAAAAATTTGATCAAATGACATTGAAACAAATAGGTCGATTTTACTTTTCTTTATCGAATTAATAAAGTTAGTATCATTAACGTTTTTTATTCTAAAAAATTTAATCTTATTTCTTTTAGCAATTTTTTTTATTTTTTTATCTTTTGTTAAAAATCTTCCACATATAAAATTTATATTGATTGATTTGTCTTTTAATAAATAACCTAGAGCTTTATGCGCCCACACATCATCACCAAAAAAGCCTATATTATAACTTTTTTTCATACAAATTTGAACTACTTGGTAAATTTATTAAACTCTTTTCTAGTTTTTCAGAATTTTGAACGTTCATCCTTGGATACTTTGATAGATGTTTTATTTTATGCATTAACTTCCATACTGGTCTTATTCCAATTCCTTTATTATTTGTTTCTTTAATTATTTTATCTCTAAGTTTTAAGTTAGAATCAAATATTAAAATTGTATTCAACCAGTGATTGCTCTTTGTATTTTTTGGCTCCTCTATTAATCTAAAATAAGTATTACCTTTAAAAATTCTTTTATATTCTAAAAAAATTTTTCTTTTAGTTTTTAGTAGATACGAAAGATTGTTTAATTGAGAAATACCCAATGAAGAATTAATTCCTGGTAATCGATAATTGTAACCTACATCATCATAATCATAACTCCACCTCGTACTCTTCTTTCTAGATATTGTAGATAAACTAAATGCTTTCTGATGTATTTTTTTATTATTTGTTATAATTGCACCACCTCCTCCTGTGGTTATAATTTTATTTCCATTAAAACTTAACACTCCTATATCACCAAAAGTTCCTAGATGTTTATTCTTGTAATAACTTCCAACACACTCACTGGCATCTTCAATTACTCTTAAATTAAATTTTTTAGCAATTCTTATTATTTCTTCAATTTTTGCGGAATTACCAAAAACATGTGTTGGAATAATAGCTTTAATTTTTCTTTTTGAAATTTTATTAATTGTGTTATTTTTTTTGTTATCACAAATTTTTTGTAAATAATTTTCTAATTTAATTGTATCTATTCCAAAAGTTTCACTCTCCACATCTACAAAATGAGGTATAGCATTACAATAAATTGTTGCATTGGTACTGCCAATATAATTTAAATTTGGTATTAAAATTTCATCATTTTTTTTTATACCGCAGGACTTAATGGCAATTTGAATTGCCGAAGTACCATTAATGGTTGCTATGGAATATTTTGATTTTGTTAATTTCTTAATTTTTTCTTCAAAAATATTGGTAAACTTACTTACAGTTGACACATAAGATGAGCTCAAGCATTTATTCATTGAAATAAAATCATCCTTTTTAAAATATGGCTCATGTAAAGGTACATATTTTTTTTTAATAAAAAATTTTACAGATTTAATGATCTCATTAGATATTTTTTTGTACTTCATCTATTTAAATTATTTTTTAGGATATGTTTCACCATAATAAAGTCTAATTTATCATCAATATCTATAGATCTTGAGTATGGCATTTTAAAAAAGATAGTTTTTTTATTTATAAGTTTTTTTGAAGATAAGAGGTTTTTTCTATTCCAAATATATATTGATGCATTAAGATCATAAATCTTAGGTGCATCTTGCCTTCTAACTATTTTTTTTTTCGATTTACAGACTAAATCCAGATAGCCTTTTTTATGCATAACTTGATTGAAGTAAGGGTTTCTTCGAGCCTCATGTCCAGAAACAAGATTACCTGGCCTTTTTTTAAAAAAAATGTCTATCGCTTTATTAATATCATCTATTGATCTAAGGGGAGAGGTAACATCCAGATCAATAATGGTATCAAATGTAATCTTAAATTTTTTTTCTGACAGTAATAAAGCATGCTTAATAGCATCAATCTTGGATGAGTGATCATTAGATATCTTTTCAGGGCGCTTTATTAGATAATTAACTTTTTTTTTAGAAGCATCTAAAATTTTATTTGAATTAGAACTAATTATAATTTTTGTAAAAGATTTAATCTTTTTAGCTTGATCCACAGTATGATGTATTATTGGTTTTCCTAATAAATTTAAAAGATTTTTATTTTTTAAACCTTTTGATCCTTTTCTTGCACAAATAGTGCAAAGAATATTTTTTTTTATCATTTTATTTAAATATTGTAATTATCAGGTTTATAATTTTTAATATTATTGTCTTTTTTAAGCCATTCAATTAATTTTTTCAATCCTTTGTCTATTTTATACTTTGGCTTCCAATTGGTTATTCTCTTAATTTTTTTGTTATCACACTTTAATCTAAAAACTTCACTATTTTGAGGTCTAACTCTTTTTTTTTCTACAACTGGTGTTAATTTAATTTTTAAAATTTTTGAAATTTTAAAAATCAATTTTTTTATTGAAATTTCAGAGTCAACACCAACATTAACTACTTCACCTAAAAGTTTATTTGATTTTAAAATTTTTTCGTAAGCTGAACATAGATCCTCTACATATAAAAAATCTCTTGTTGCATTTAAATTTCCTATTTTAATTTTATTGTTTAATAGTGCTTGGGTTATAATTGTGGGTATAACTGCCCTCGCTGATTGTCTCGGCCCAAATGTATTAAAAGGTCTTATAATTTTTACTGGAAGTCCGAATGATCTATAATAACTTAAAGCTAGCTGATCTGCAGCTATTTTACTTGCTGCATAAGGTGATTGTGCTTTTAGCTCATCATTTTCTGATAGTTTTTTTGAAATTGCAGTTCCATATACTTCGCTGGTAGAGGTTACTATAACTTGTTTTATTTTTAAATTTTTAGCTGATTCAAGTACGTTTAGAGTACCTTCAACATTTGTTTTTAAGTAAGCTGTTGGTGATATATAGGAATAAGGTATTCCTATTAATGCAGCTAAATGCATTACGCTCTGACAGCCTTTCATAGCTTTATTTACAGAGTCATAATCTCTAATATCACCTAAAATAAATTTAATTTTTTTTTCATACTTACTATTTTCTAGCCATCCATAACTATTATTACTGTTATACCTATCAAAGGCTACAACCTTATATCCTTTTTCCACTAAATGCTCTACTAAATGAGAACCTATGAAGCCTGAACTTCCTGTAACTAATATTTTCATAATAAATAATATAATTCTTATTAGTTTTTTTTATTTAACTCCTTTTTTAATGCATCATATTCTTCCATTTTTTGTTTCATATAATTTACGGTTAATCTAGTTCTCTCACGCATACCACTTGGGGTAAGGACATACATATAATTAAGTTTATTTTCACTATTACTAAATCTTTTTACCTTAATTAACCCATGCTCTTTAAGTTTTTTTAAACAATAATTTAATTTTCCTAAGCTAAAGCCTAATTGATTGGAAAGACTTCTTTGAGTAGATTTTTCACCCTTATTAATTTTTCTTAGTACTTCAAACTGATCTTGTTTTTTTACCATTATTTTAATTGTTCAATTATTGAACATGATATACGAATAGTCGGTAATTACAACCATTGAATTATAGCTTTATTGTTCAATAATTGAACATAATCAGACCTGGTATTAGTATTTTAAATAGTTGTAAATAATTATTATTTATATATCATGTTCAATAATTGAACATAATTATGCTAATATTTAATTGGAAAATTTATTTACTTATTATAATGTTTCTAATTAAAGAGATAAAGATACTAAGTATAAGGATAGAAAATCTTTTTATACATTTTCAAGAATTTAATGTTTTAAATTTATTTTTAGAAAAAATTTTCCCGAATAAAAGTTTTAAAATTTTTAAGATTAATAACATTAATAAATTCATAGATCATAATAAAAAAAATATTAAACATAATTATATAGAAAAAAACCCAGGACAAGAAATTTTTGTAGAGAGTTTTATTAATCATCCAATTTATACTATTCAAGAATGCATAATAGCAAATACAGCTAGCAGAATATTAAAGAAAACTTGCTGTGGTATTCTAAGACAGGGTGATATTAAATCTACAAAAATTTTTAATAGTTTTGGAATAAATAAAATTATTTATATAGATAAGGAAATTTTTTTTTAAGAATTTATGCTTTAATAGCCGCATTCAAGTTGTTAAAAAATATAAAAGATATAGAGTCATTAATTAAACTAAAATATGAAAATATTGAAATTGGAAGGGCAACATACGAACAATATTTGAGGTTTAAGAAAAACCCTAGAGTAAATAGTGTTGTATTAGATTTTTATTTTTTTTTATCTCAAGCTTTAATTTTAAATGATCAGTTTAAGAAGATATTTGAAAAAAATAGAAATACATATTTAATTCAATCAGAAACTCAATATTTTCCTTTTAGGATATGCATGGCAAATGCAATTAAATTTAATATTAAAATGATATCTAGAAGAGGTCAAATTGCAAATATCGGATTAAAAACTTATTCAAAAAAAGAAAATCATTTAAATGAAAACAGAAATAGACCTTCAAAAAAAATTTTTGACTTGGTTTATAAAAAGCTTAATAAAAAAAAATTTGGTGAATTAATATCATTTAGTTCAAAATTTTTTAGATTAAATATTGGTACAGAAATACACCAAGAGATAAAAAAAAGAACAAAACTTAAATTTTTTAATTCAAAAAAAGATGTTTGTAGATATTTTAATTTTAATCAAAAAAAACCTATTATTCTTATTCTGGCTCATGAACTATCTGATGGAGCTACGTTGAATTCATGGAATCTATTTAATAACGATCTAATTTGGCTTGAAGAAACGGTAAAAAAAATTAAGAAAATAAAAAATGTGAACTGGATCATTAAATCTCATCCTAGTGAAAATATTTATAATAACAAAGTAAAAACCAGTGACATTTATGAAAAATTAGCTAAAAACCATGAAAATATTCAACTCTTCCCAAGTAGTCATGATATAAAAAATTTTAATAAATTTATTTCAGTTGCAATTACCTCTCATGGATCGGCAGGATACCAATATCCTCTTAAATCTATTCCAACCATAATTTGTGGAGAAGCTTTTTACTCAGGTTTTGGATTTAATATTGAGCCCAAAAATAAGTCTGAATATTTTAACATTTTAAAAAATATTGATACGATCAAAAAATTAGATAATAAAATTATAAAAAAATGTTTAGCTTTCCATTATTTAAATGACTACTTTTCTTTAGAGCAAATACCAATCTCATTTAAAAATGATATTTCAATGAATTTTGATAAGATGCTATTCTGGAAAAAAACGTACAAACTAACAAGGAAACATGGAGTTTTTTATAAATCATTTGCAAATTCTCTAAAATTTCAATTATTAAATAATTACTCTTATTATATTAATTTAAGAAGATTCAACAAATTTTTTAAAAACTGCTAATGATAACTACTTTTTCAACGTTACTTGAATGCTTTATATATTCGAAAAGTATTATTATAATCACATTTTTTGATATATAAATTGATTTTATGACAATAGAAAACAAAGTTAAAAAAAATATTCATTTGCTAAAAGATGAAGGGGCTCCAATTATATTAGTTGGCGCTGTACAAGAGACAGAGGCAGCGGCAAATGCTTGTCGTAATCTTGGTATCGTTGTTTCTGCTATTTGTGACAGTGAACCTAGAAAATCAGAGAGTGTTTTAAGAATGGAAGTGCTTTGTAATTTGGAAGTAATTCATACACCAACATTACCAATACAATTCCCAAAAGCACGCTTTATAATTTGTTGTCAACATGTTCAAGATGTTGTTGAGCAATTAACAGGCTATGGTTATAATGAATTTTATTCACCTCTTGAATTAATTGAAAATTATGATGTGAATAAATTTGAGCATACTGTTTCTAATTTATATATCGAAAAACGGCTTGCAGTTTGTAAGAAAACTCATGAAGCATATTTTGATGATAATCAGACGTATATGCGAAGTATTGACGTAATGGTTACTACAAAGTGCTCTTTAAAATGTAATAACTGTTCTAATTTAATGCAGTATTATACTTCACCCGAGCACACGGAGGATAAAAAAATTCTTCAGGCATTAAAAATAATAGATGAAAATGTTGATGGAATTTCAGAATTTAGACTTATAGGTGGAGAGCCCCTGATGAATAAAGGATGGGCAAATATTGTCACTAAAATTAATGAAAGGCATCCTGAGGGTCAAGTTTTCATCTATACCAATGGAACTATTTTGCCAAAAGAGGACCAGGTAAAATCTTTTGATAGCAAGCTTGTCAATTTCATAATCACTGATTATGGTAAACTTTCTCGTAATGCTGATAAAATGACTGATCTCTTAAATAAGCACAACATAAGCTACGATAGATCTCTTGCTCAAGGTTGGGTTGATTGCAGTAGCATAAATCATCACAAAAGAAACACTAAGGAAAACGAAGAAGTTTTTAAACAATGTTGTGTTAAATATGTTTACACTCTCTTGGAAGGTAAACTTTATCGCTGCCCATTTATAGCTAATGCAGCCAATCTAAAAGCAATACCTGATAACCCCGCTAACTACGTAGACTTATTTTCTGAAAAAAAAAATATCAAACAAGAAATAAAAAGATTAGTTAAAGTTGCCAAATTTTTCCCTGGTTGTGATTTTTGTGTTGGTAGACCTTACGATCCAACTAGCAGTGTAGGCTATGACGGCAAAGGAATAATCGAAGCAGGTCAGCAAGTTTCTCAGGCGATACCTTATAAGCTTTACAAATAAGTGGTTACGAATATTTTGATTTTTAAATTTTCTTTAACTAAATTTAGATTTTATAATGTAATACGCAAATGAAAGACCGATTCCATATAAGCATAATTATTCCTTTTTATAATGGAGCACCTCATATCAAAACGTGTCTCGATTCTTTGACAAAGCAGGATTTTAATAAGCCATTTGAAATAATCTTGATCAACGACTCATCAACTGATGATGGTGTTAATATAATTAAAATGCATAATATTCCCAACCTTAGTCTACACTCAATGGCACAAAACTCTGGTCCTGGAGCAGCAAGAAATCTTGGCTTAAAAAAGGCTAAAGGAGAGTACATTTTTTTTCACGATATAGACGACACACTTGATCCAAATATTTTAACAACTTTATATGAACCCGCTATTAAAAAAGATTGTGACTTAGTTTTTTGTGATAGGAGATATATAGAAAATTCACAGGATCAAAAAAAAAATATTTTTTCGTATCCAGCAGACAGATATTTCAAAAATTCTGATATTGTTGAAGAAATGAAAAAACGTTGGTACGATCCACTACGTTTAAATGGTATAACAGATTTTACAGGAAGGTTAATAAGACGATCAATTATAATTGACAACAAAATTTTTTTTGAAGAAAGTTTAAGATATATGGAAGATGAGACATTTGTTTGGTGTTTATTAGGGTATATAAAAAATGCTATATATATACGTAAACAACTTTGCTCATTTTTTGTTCATGAAAATACTAATACTGCACTTTCAGAAGGTATAAATCGTGGATTTAATCACTCAAACTTTAAATTAATGAAAAATTACATCCAAAAAAGTTTAATAAGGAAAGGTGTTTCCGAGCTTGAAACTCAAAAAATTTCAGATCAAGCATTCATATATTGTATAATTAGTACTCTAGTGTCTTATAGCCGATCAATATTGCTTGGTAAAATAGATCAAAAGAAAGGTGCCAAAATTCGTAAAAGATTAATCAAGGATATAATTTCAGATCTTGATGTAAAAAATTCTATAAAAAATTACACTCTTTCAAAAGATGAGAGTTATTGGATTCCTAAATCAATAACTTTAGGTTTTGGCTTTCTTCTAGAAATTGCATGTATTAATAGAGCAAAAGAAATCCTCAAAATTAGAAGAAAAAAATAAAAAGTGAAAATAAGAATTATTTAGATATTTTGGAAATATAAAAAATTTAGACAAAATTAATCAAAGATAATTATCTTAAATAATTGGTTTTAGTTTGATAAAAATTAATTGTTTTTAAAAACAATTAAAAAGATTTAATTATAATAGAAGATAATAGAAAAACAAATTAACCACATTATATTATCAATTATTTATAAAAAAACCCCCTACATTTCTGCAGAGGGTTTAAGAATAAAATATCAAGTATCATTAAATCACATTAAAAATTTTTTTCAGTGCATAAATCAAGCCAATTGAGCTATTAGTACTGGTCAGCTACACGCATTACTGCGCTTCCACATCCAGCCTATCAACGTGGTGGTCTACCACGGCTCTATAGG
>Ga0114997_10004267_pt1 | contig 11116 bp, 5 predicted proteins | sample ArcticOcean_MG_C_2_FD_87045 | JGI IMG/M metagenome (GOLD analysis project Ga0114997, IMG submission 87045) | Marine microbial communities from western Arctic Ocean - ArcticOcean_MG_CB4_136 | ecosystem: Environmental > Aquatic > Marine > Oceanic | place: Arctic Ocean: Canada Basin | collected... | reverse complement strand
GTTCCAGATGGCTGATGTTCTTCTGGTTTGAGTGCGAAAGAATAAACCCCGATTTGATCAGCGACATGCCTTGTTACAATGCTTCCGATTGTGGAGACGGTCCCCCAGCCAAGTCCACTAGCCGAAAGAAAACCAGTTAAATAGCCCTCGTGACCACCATCTAAATTACCGGGACCGGTGTGGTGCTCCCAGATTTGAGTCTTGGAAAAGTAATCCCACCTTCTATCCGCAGAGAATCTGTCATGACCATTGAGTTTAAGAGTTACTGTAGTATCTCTATCCGCCCATCCGGGTAAATGCCCGAATCGTTGTGCGGAACCACTAGTTGTATCATAATCAGAACTAAATATTAACTCTTTAACGGGATGATTGAAATTTAAATCTAATGTTTTCGATGTAACTACACCCGCCACTGCAGCATCTGTAGAACTATCAAATCTCTGTACTTGCTCAATTAGATATTCGTGAGATACCTGTGCGAAGCGTCTGCGCTCGGCAGTATCAAGGTAAATATATTCGGCCCATATTTTGGGTGACATCTTTTCTACATTGTAACCACCTTGGACTGCGCTGGTGAATTTCATTTTAAGTTTAACTTCATGATACTGTAGAGCAATTAATGGTAGTGCATTGCCTGGGTTTCTACAGAACCAAAACGGTAATGGAACCTGTAAGGCGGGTGAACGGACAGTTGGCGACCCAGCAGCACTCGTCCATGACGCCGAAATATCATCCCAAGATACACCACCGGCGCATGCTAGTTTTTGGAACTTAGTTAGGTAGTTGACATCACCACCATCGGCATTGTTCATAGAAGCATTCGGCTCCCCTGTGACCAATCGAGCGCGACGGACAATGGTGGAAGTAGCCGACGCACTCATAATACCAACACTACCGGTTTCATTTGGTTCAGTTAATCTGGCCCATACCTCCATCCAGTGACCATATAGTTTATCTATCGTCTGACCACCAATCTCGAGCTCAACATAATCAATTATTGCATGTCCCACATTATGAGGCGTATTCGCAGGGGTGCCATCACTAGCCAACTGATCACATTCTAAATATAATCTGTGGACTAAATCACCATTTCTAGAGATCGTTACATTAATAGTTTTATCGGCGCCCGCAGTTCCAGAGAAAGTCTGCTCAATCGTCTCGCGAGAGAAATTAGTGTGTCTGCGGTAGACGACTTTAAAGAAAGTAATCTGCGGATTACTAGTTAGGTAAATATCTTGAGCACCATAAGCTACAAGCTGCATTAATCCTCCACCCATTGTTATAATATAACATAGAAAAAAATTTAGGATAAATTAACATAAAATTAATTTATATATTTTTCAAATATTCCTTTATTATATTTATTATCCAATTCTAATACCTGTTCGACGGGCTTCATAATCTGATTTGATATATAAAATGAGTAATCTATATCTATATTATTTAATCTTATATATTCGGGTGATTCAATTCTATTTCCTTGTAATATATTCTTGACTCTGGGAGTTCCTTTTCTTGGACCACTTTTATATCTGTTATCCTTATCATATAATTCATCATACTCTAATTTCTTATATACATATGGTATTCTATCGCCTGCTTTCGGTCGGTTTCCTGGATCCCGTTCACTAATTCTATCGGCCAATACTTTATGAGCAATTGATTGTGGGTTTTTATAATATCCTCTTAATGATTTTGTAATGATAAAATATTTGATACTAAATATTCCCTGCTTAATATCAAATAATGATTTATCTAACCAATCTAATGTTTTATTTAAATCTTTATCAATTATAATTTTTTCAATAATATTACCAAATACATATTTAACTATCGGTGCATTATCGCGACGCTTCATTACAATACCCATAGATGTCCTTTTATATTTCTTCTTTTCTACATCCTTGACAGTTTCATATTTATCTCCAATATATCGTTTTTTTGATATTAATATAAATGGATAAAATGTTTTTTCATATTCTAAATCCTGTGGTTGAGATAATATATTATTTGTAATATATTTTCCCGCCTCAATCCCGCATTCAATAGTATGTTTAATTGCATCATCCCCCTCTAATAATTTCCCCTCTTTTGTTTTTCTTGAAAATTTAATAAATACAGAATCCGTATCACCATATATAATTTCTGGTTTTTCTAATCCACTTTTTTCAGCCCATTCAATAACACCCAATAGCGCATCTTCAATATGTTCTCGACCAACAGATGTCGTACACGCGGCTACCTTTTTCATATAAATAGTACTTGTTCTAGCCCCGAGTTGACCATATACTGAATTGGCGGTGACTTTATATGCCATTTGTAATCCATCCAATATCTTTTTCTTAAATTCATTCGTTTCTTTTCCCATTAATTTTTTAGTCAATGTTCGTTGGTCTAATAATTCTTTTAATACAAGAGGTATTATTCCCATAGATTCTTCAATAATTTTGCCTTTATCGGATTCTCTTTTATTTTTAATAAAATAGCATGTTTCAATTGGTTTTTCTTCATTAATTATCTTGTGTGCTGTTTTCCCTTTCATAATAGTTATGTAATTATCATATTGAATAATATTACATTCATCTTCTAATCTATTTTCATTCTTAAGTTTATTAATATAATTTTCATCTTCTATAAGAGTTTCGGGCGATAAATTCTTTTCAATAATTGTTGAAGGATATAGTGATGCATAATCTAATACGGCGATTGGATCCATAATATATATTCCAGGAACAGGATCTAAAACAATTGCCCCCTCATAACCACTATTATCATTACTAGAATCAATCAGTGTAGGGATTCTTGTATTTTTTTGATTACAAATTTTAGATACGACCGAAGTTACTTTAATACCCTGTCCCCTTGAAAATATAAAATTCAATGGAACACTACAAACATTAGACATACCCATATTATTTGGAATTATATCTAACATTAATACTAAATTAATACATAATTCACAATCTTGAATACAATATTTAGCAATAGTAGATCGCCCCTTACCACCACCATATTTATGTAAATCGAATAATTCTTTTGGACTTACATCATCCTTATTTAGACACCACTCTAATTTATGATAACTTTTTAATTCGTTTTTATTTACATTAATATCTGTAATATCAATAGATACAATATTATCTATAATATTTATCACCTTAAATTTCTTTCCATCTAAATATAACATTTCACCGATATTACTATATGTATTAATTGTGATAAAATCATTTATTTTTAATTGGCGTATAGTATCGACATATAAATCTAATATATATTTAGAAGTATCATAATTAATTATCTTTATTTTTTTAATATCCTCAATATTTCCTCTCATAAAATATGAGGAAACATTATCTAATTTATATGATTCTAAACTATGATTCTTTTCAATTTCTTTCTGGACATCGAAAATTATTCTACCATCCATATTTATATATGATAAATCATTGAATGAATTAACTTCTTTAAATTGAAACACCTTTTTATAACTATTGCGCTTATTATAATAATTATCTGAAAAGTCGATGTCTAATCTCCCAATATTATAATAATCAATATTTTTTGCCCCAACTTTAATATGTTTATTTGACATTTTAAATAATTCATTTGCTCTAGAATTAATATAATTAAAATCAAAGCCTAATATATTATACCCGGTTATAAAATCTGGATCTTCAGTGTTTATTAATTCTATCCATTTTAATATTAATTCATTTTCAGTTGAACATCTAATTACTTCAATATTATCAATATCATTACATATATCTGAATCGTTTTCATTATTTGGAATAACTATAATTACTCTTTTGATATCATTTGTTCCATAGTTTTGAAAAACTGTTCCGATTTGAATAATTGGATCTCCTTTAATTTTGATTCGTTTTGATTTATTATACTTTAATTTTAATAATACATTGGAAATATATTTAATAGTATCATCTCTATTTTTTTTATTTTCTTTACAATTATCTATCATTTCAATAAAGTTTTCCTGAAATAACTCAAATAACTCATTTATAATTGGTTTATCAGTAGTTAGAAATATTTTATCTACATTCATTTTTTCATCGCAATCTAAATCAAATATATTATAAACAATACATTTTATAATATATAGTTTTTCATCAATCGAATATTCTGAATACTCATTCATTTTTTCATTATACATTTCAATGATATCTAGTGATGGTTTTTTAAAATCTTTTATTGCTAATGGAAAATCCCCATGAGAACTATCGCATTCAATATCAAATGATGCTATCTTAAAATTATTTAAACTATCATTCTCTAAATATTTTATATTTTTAATATTTGCGTTAAATTCTTTTATTTTAAATTCTTTATTTTCAATAATTTCATTTGAATCTAATATTGTAATCCATCCTGATGGTTTGATATTTGTATCATGAATGAATTTAATAACGGGTGGGATATTGGCCTCATATAAACACGAATTACATTTTGGTATATTACATTTTATAAAACTTTTAACTTTTGTATTCGTCGAATTTTTATTATCATCATAGTATTTAATAATCTTTTTCTTCATGTACGATAATCCTCGATAATTATAAAATATTAATTTCATAAATGAAAATTTCTTAATATTCTCATTCTCATCTATATGATAATTATAAAATTCTTTATAAGATCGCAATTTAAAATTTTTATCTCGTGTATCAATATGTCGATGGTAATTATAATCGATATTTTTTAGTAAGCTATCTTTACAATATTTTTCTGTATAATTATTCGGAACTTTTAAATAGAAATATGGTTTAAATCCATCGATATGAAAAATCTTATTATTATTATTTGAATCTCTACCATATATTGATATGATATATTTATTATTTATATCATCACCAGATATATCTAATATTTGAATATTCATATTTATAATATATATATATACATATCTTTATTTTCAAATTTTTTTATTTAATATTAATAATGATAACTGATAATTCTATTATATTAATTGTTGTATTATTAATATTCTGTTTAATAAACTACTATAACAAAAATAAAGATGTGACGACGGTTAAATCGACTATAGATAATCGAATATATTTAGTTGCTAAATTATCCGATAGTTTAGAGGCAGCCAATAAATTAGCAGAAATTAATATGAATATATTAAAATTAATTGATTATTGTAATACTAAAAATAATAAAGATAATAAAGATAATTTTTATAGATTAAAAAATTATAATCCGAATACATTGGGTGAATTAATTGATAAATCTAAATATACGGCGTATAATATAAATAAGGGAGAAGAAATAGCCATTTGTATTAGAGATAAAAATAATACAATACTCCATGATATGAATTCGTGTATGTTTATTATTATACATGAATTAGCACATATTATGACTGTCACCGAACAACATACTCCAGAATTTTGGAATAATATGAAAGAATTATTAGAAGAAGCAAGCAAGTGTGGTGTATATACTCCGATTGACTATGCTAAAACGCCACAATATTATTGTAATCAAATGATTGATAGAACTCCGTATATTTTTAAATAAATAATATTATTAGTAGTATAATGAATATATCAGATTTTTGTAATCCTATTATGAATCATAAATCTATTGAGGTTATTGACTATATGAATGATTCTAAATATATTTTTGATAAAAATAGTAAAAAAAACAAGGATACCATTCTTATAAAGGAGAATATATATGATGATGATACATTAAATATTATTTCTAATAAAATATCTGTATATTGCACTAAATACAAAACGGATGGATCCTATATTTATATGTGGTATTTTGATAAGACAAAAAAATCTTTAATGTTTGAATATGATAAAGATATAGATATCCCAACATTAGATGTAGATTATGAATTTGTATATAGAAGTGGTAATAATGTTGAAAAATATAAATCTATGAAAAATAACACAAATTTTCTATTTGAAAATATTAATATTGATCGTATCTATTTTATACATTTATATGATTTTTATAAATTACACGGTATTAATATAAACACAAAATATTCATCGAGTAATTGGCCGTCCGATTTACCAAATATAAATTTATTCAAAAATGGTATCATACGGAAATATTGGCCATTTGCTGATAATATACTTAATAAAAATGATTATGATATATCAAAACTTGAAAATATAATTGATAATACATCTAAAATAATTGATATAATAAATGATAATGATGATAGGAATAGTACATGCGATGATTTTAAATTTTTATTTATAAAATTAAATATATTACATAATTTATCAAATAGAGTAAATATTATAAAAATATTCGCAGAAATATATCTAGATTATGATATACCTTTCGCAAAATTAGTTCTAGATAAATATGATGAATCATATTATAAGATATATAAACCGGCTATATATTCGGACAAAAATATAATTAACAAAAGATTATTAAATACATGGATTAAAGATTTCCATAAAAATAATATATTAGGTTTTAATAAATTTTTATTTACTGATAATGTATTAGTATTTAAAAAATTTATTAAATTAAATAACGCATTATTTTATTATTCAATTATAATCAATTATAATGGACAAGTAGATTTTATTTTAGATAATCATGACCGTGTTCATTTATCAAAGGAATCATTAATAGAAGTATTTATGGATTATAATAAACTTATTAAAAAATATAAAACTTATTTTTTAAATCTTCCACTAATTGATTTAGATGTGCTTAAAAATAATAATACAACCACTAAAATAGAATACATTAATTGTAATATTATATATAAAATGAATGAATTTATAAATAAATCTAAGAGATCTCAATTCTTGAAAAAAAATATTACTACATTTTTTAAGAATATGTATCCATATACTAGAATCCTCGATGAAAAATATTTATATATTAGTGATAAAGAAAGTATTTATTTAAGATATAAAAGAGTCAATAATTATAATAATATAGACACCATATCATCCATCATATCTTCATTAAGTAATCCTAGATTAAATCTATCTAGAAATGACATCATTAATAAATTAATGAATATTTTCTCATTGACTTTAATTCAAGCAGATAATGAATATAATAAATGGATCTCTATTAAAAAACAAAATATTTTTGATAATAAAAAAATTCATACATTAATTGCGGATGAACCCGGTGTAGAATTAAATATTTTTAATAATAATAATGTAGATATGTTATTTGAATTAAATGATATCGATAGTTTTTCAGAATTATATCGTATTTCTAAATTTATTCATTCATTCACAAGATTATATAAAAAATTTTTAGTTAATGGTGACAAAAGTAATGAAATATATTTTAATAAAGTTCAAAAAATAAATACAAAAGATATATTTACTATTGATAAAAAGGGTGATGATTTTGGAGATGATATAATATTGGGTTTAGATGATATTATGGGTAATACATATAAAACATTCGATACTATCGACGATTCAAAAGTTGATATTATTTTAAGTAATGATATATCCGATATAATCGGTATTGATGATTTATTATCTTATATTAATAGGTCGGATGATTCATTATCTACTGGTTCTAGTGATTCAAATCAGTCTGGTGGAACTAGTTCCTCTAATAAATCATCACCCCGTGGAGAAAATAATATATCCAGATATTATATTAATCGATTGACTGATAGTAATAGGGATCCTAATTTATTTAAATTCGATCCGTTACAATCTGGTCCATCTGGTGCTAAATATACTTATACAAGAATTTGTGATAGTACTGCCAAGCGACAACCCATTGTTGTAGATAATTCAGAATTAGAAAATATTAATAATTCATATGATATCGGTTCTGGTCCAGATTCATATAGCAATGTTATTACCGCTGGTGTTGATAAAAACCTTCATTATATTTGTCCTAAATATTGGGATATTTCTAGAAATATTAGTATGGATCCCAATAATCCTAATTGGACTAAGGATGAAAAAGATAAAGAAATCATCCCATATACCCAAACAAGTGGTAAAACTACAAAAACTGTCCTCGATAGAACTAGTAAATGGTGGGGGGAGGGCCGGGGGGTTAGTCAATTTTATGTTGATTTCTTAGAGGATAAACGGTATAGAGGTGATGGAGTTCTTATGCCTTGCTGCTTCGGAAAAAAAATGCAAAAAAAAGGAGAACTTGAAAATACATATATATCATCTGTTACACCCGCTAAAGAAAATACATATAGTCAACCATATGATAGCTTTAAACATTACTTCAACCAGACAGATGTGAATTTAGCAACTGAAAAAAAACTGGGTGTTTCTAAAAAAATTGTTAGTATTATAATTAAAGAAAAAATGAAAGAATATAAATCAGTATCTCTCGAAGATTCTATATTACAATATGATTCTATTGCAAAATGTGCCAGACTTGATTTAGATATGTTAAGATATCTTGGTCGCCCCAAAAACACTGATCGCGTTCCATTTGGTTTTGTGAAAGTTGGTATTAATCAAGATCATTCATCTTTCTTGACAGCCGTCTCAACTTGCTTAAATATTACTATCGATAAATTATTAGATGATATTACTAATTTATTAACTATTGAAAAGTATCAAAAAATTGGAATGATTGTTAATTTCTTTAAAAAAGATCACTTTAAAATTACTAATAATGAAATTGAATCATTCTGTATATGGACCAACAAATCTTCTAGTATTCTCGTAAATGATATTAAAATTAAAAATTGTAAAAATATTGATGAATTATTACCCGAATTAAATAATCCTATAAATGGTAAATATATTTCTTATATTTTTGACCTATATATCTCATGGAATTGGTTTAAAGAATATATATTTAGTAGTGATTTCAAAGATGATAAATATATTTTACCCGTATTAGAAATATTATATAATAAAAATATAATCATCCTCGAACATATATTTAATGATATAAAACTAAAAGTACCATTAAATTATTTCATCCCTATAGATGATACATATATTATTATACTAAAAAGAGCAAAGTGGTATGAACCGTTATTCTATAGAACTTTTTGGCCGGATAAATCTATTAAAAATAATATTAAAAAAAAAATTGATTTAACTCAGTTTGAAAAGAATTTAGATATTTTTAACATATCTAACCCAGAACCAAATGAAAAAGCATTAATGATTTTACAATCAGCTATTGGAACTATTATAAATATTATTAATACAAAACTATGCCCTCTCTATGAAATTCTCAAGAAGCTAAAATCTAATAATATTATTATAAGATATCTTGTTATCGACTCATATAATCAAGTTTCTCATTTGGTTTCTGATAATAATGAATTATTACCCATTGAATCACAACCAGCTATAGATAATACAAATTATGATATATTATACAATCTAAATGATCTTGAAAAATATAATTTTGATGATTCTATTAGTTTTATTAAACAGTGTAATAATCTTTTATCTATCAATACTATTATTACTGGTATTATTGTAGATAGTAAAGATAATATTATTAATGTTATTATTAATGATAATTATATACCTATAAAACCCACAAAAAATAAAACCAATTTACAAATAATTGGTAATACTGATCTTAGAATAATTGAAACATTAATTATTAATAATAACATTACTGACGATAGATATATTTTTAATGATTTCTTTAATTTTGAAAATAATCTAAATCAATTATTTAATACTACAATTATATCATACTTGAAATCTAAAGAATATATTGATAAACATTTAGAAGTATTAAATATAAATGATTTTACAATAAATTCCTTATATAATTTAGAAAAATTAAATGTAACTATCGATTCTAAAATATATAGCATATATCATAAAGCGGAAACCGCGGGAATATTTGGTATAGTATATAAATCAGTTAAATTAAAATCACCCGATGAAAATTTATATCCGAATTGGGGTAAAATTTATGTAAAATATAACTATATTGAAGAAATAAAAAATATCCTCAACAACCCAATTAGACTACCATATTATAAAAAAAAATTGATATATCCTATAATTAAATCGATAACTGATAAAATAATTCATGTTGAAAAAATGGATCCATCAAAATATGTTCAAAATAAATTATGTTTTATGGACGATATTAATTGTACATATCCTTGTAAATCTACTAAATCTATATGTAAACTTACTATTCATGATAAATCTTATGATGGAAATAATCTACTAAATAAATTCACACAGAAATTAATCGATCTATTAGTCATTAATAAAGATAATATTGAAAATATATTAAATTATAAAATAGAACCATATGAACTTAAAAAAACTACTAAACCCGATGAATTATTCTTCACATATGCGGATTTTAAAAATGACATTATTGACAGTCTATTAGAAATTGATAATAGTTATATTCGTAATATTGATATATACTAAATATTCTAATATCTATAATATTTCTGTAGTATTAGACAATCCATCTTCAATAATACTCATTCTAATAATTATTAATATAGCTACAAATAATATAATGCAACAACCACCATATATAACTCCCATACATATATTATATACTATATCATCTGAATTTTTATATATATTTTCTGGTTGAACTGTAATCTTCATAATATTTACTTACAATATGCCTCTTTAATATTATCAAATTAATAATTATACACATTTCTTAAATGGATCTATTATGTATAAAAATACTACCCCGATCGTTAATCCTGTATAAAATATAGTTTTACGCACTCTTATCGATTTCTCTTTTATCTTAATCTGATTTATTGTTAAACTATCTTTAAATGGTGTACCTATATTAAATGTCATTATCAAATAATATATCGATGCAAATGTATATATAGCCATCCCATATGCTAAATATCTTGATAATTTACACTCATTACTCATTTATTATATATATATATTATTAATATATATATAAAATAATAATTATATATATATCATATAATGAAAAAGAATACATTTGGGAAAGATCGCGATAGACTAATTTCATTCCAAAAAAAGTCGATGAATAATAATATTTGGAAAATTTCTACTAAATATTCTAACCTATTAATGAAACATTTACATACTAATAAATTAGATAATTATTGTTTTGTTATTTATGGTCAATATATAAACGAATTAAATGCGAATAATATTAATATTAATAT
>Ga0114997_10004264_pt1 | contig 11117 bp, 10 predicted proteins | sample ArcticOcean_MG_C_2_FD_87045 | JGI IMG/M metagenome (GOLD analysis project Ga0114997, IMG submission 87045) | Marine microbial communities from western Arctic Ocean - ArcticOcean_MG_CB4_136 | ecosystem: Environmental > Aquatic > Marine > Oceanic | place: Arctic Ocean: Canada Basin | collected... | reverse complement strand
AATCTAGTTTAAAATATTTATTTTTACGCTATTTCGATTTAATAATTTCCAAAATTACTTTCAAATTTAATTCTATATATTTTGATAATTTTTATTATCCTTTTAGAAGTTTTATTAATTTATGCTTTAAGCTTAAGGTGACACCAACAAATAATAAATATTTTTTTATGAATAAAAAAACCTTAAATAAAGATTTATATAATTTAGAACAAAGAAATAAAAATTTATTTAAAAATAATAAAAAAAAACGAGATGATTTTTATAATTATTTAATCACGAACATTTTAGCTGATTTACCAATGTCATATTATGAACACTACAAAAATTTAAAAGACCAAATAATTAAAAGATCAAAATATAAAAAAACTATTGTCTCAATGCATGCAATTTTGATAAATGATCTTTTCAAGATTTATACAGCAGAAACAAAAAAAAATGGATCAAGGTTGATTTGTGTAGACCACGGAGGTCAAACACACAAATTTCGAGCAATGTTTGATTATTTAAATATTATCTGTGATGCTCAAGTGCACTGGAATATTAGAGACAAAAATTACAAATTTTCAACAAGATTGTCTCCAACTAAATTTATTTCAGACTTTAAACAGCAAAATACGAATGATAATTTTTGTACGATAATAACTTCTGAAAATACGGTATTTGGAGCTAGGTGTCACTCACTTCCAGGTCTGGATGATTATGTCAGAGAATTTGAAGACGTGTTGGTTTTTGGGAAATCTTTAAAGCCCGTAATACAAAAAAAATTAAAATTACGTTCAAAAGATTATAACAATATCGACGTAAATTCACATTTTAGAAAAATTTTTGGAAAAAAATCTACAGATCAGTATGGCTCAAGCACTTTTGAAAGGACAATGCTTAGATCTAAACTGATTATTTTTACCTACGCACAAACAGCCTTCATGGAGTCTATGTATTATAATAAACCATCTATTTTATTAATTTGGAAAAATGATTGGATTTTTCAAGATGTATTTTATAAACATATCAAACAATTTCAAAAACAGCAAATGGCTTTTGAAAACATGAAATCAGCAGGTAAATTTATTAATAAAAGATGGGATAGAATTGATGATTGGTGGAAATCAAGAGACGTACAATTAGCAAGGAAATCTTTTTTAAAAGATTTTTTTAATGTTAAAAAAAGTTGGCATCAGGATTGGGTAAATTATTTTATAAAAGAGAAAAAAAATTTACATTAATCTATTTTTACAATTACACGCCCTACAGAATTACTTTTCTTGGCTTCTTGAATTTCTTTAATTACGTTTGTTAAATTGCACTCTTTGTATATTTTTTTTACTATTTTTTGTGTCGCAATTTTTGAAATCTTTCGCCATATTATCTTTCTTAGAGCATCTGAAGAGGACTCTGCATTAATGCCTATAATTTTAACACCTCTTAAAATAAACGGCATCAAATTTAGATTACAAACTTCACTCGATGTAGCTCCAATTGAAGCAATACTTCCGCCCTCAACGAGTTGACGTGATCCAAGTGAAATTATTTCACCTCCAATATTGTCTATAATTGCTGAATATTTTACTTTTAATAAAGGCATATTAGGCTGATTATTAAAATTATCGTTAAATATAATTTCACTTACACCAATTTTTTTTAAATACACTTCCTGGTTTCTTCTTCTAGTTGATGCATAGACGTTAAAACCTAATTTTGAAAGAATAAGAACTGAAAAAGTTCCCACACCACCAGTTGCACCTGAAACTAAAACCGGTCTAGAGTTTTTTTTTAATCCATTTTGCAGAAGCTTTATTACAGCATGCATTGCAGTGAACCCCGCTGTGCCAAAAATCATTGCATTTTTTAAAGACATTCCTGACGGCAATTTTTCAACCCACTCACTAGGAACTTTAATATACTCAGACAGTCCACCTTGTGATTTCACACCAACGGGTTGTGCGACTATCACAACCTTGTCTCCAACTTTAAATTTTTTTGATTCTGATTGAACGACTTTTCCAGCCGCATCGATTCCCGGCACATGAGGGTACTTTCTAACTAAACCTGCATTACCAGAGCATATTAAAATATCTTTATAATTTAAAGATGAGTAATTAACTTTAATAAGAATTTCATTTTTATTTAAATCTTCAATCTTTGTCTTTTTAATTTTTAATTCATATTTATTCTCCATAGTTTTTTCTATAAAAAGCGCTTTAAAATGGATTGGTAAAATATTTTTATTTTTCATTAAATTTTAAATTCATCCGGATTAAAATACTTAAACAACCCATCGCTTACTTTTTTATTATTAAAGAAAACAGTAGCTTTTGCCTCCATAGCACCTCTTAGATTTTTAATAATTTTTGCTTCTATTCTTAAATCACCAGCTGTGTTTATTTTTGAATAAAAATTTGTTGTTGTTTTTGCTATTAGGCAATTTTTTTTGTTTTTCATATTTGGATCTGAGTAAACTATGGCTACTATAGTTTGTAGCATAGCTTCCATCTGAAGCGTTCCTGGCATGACTGGATCATCAATAAAATGACTTTTGTAAAACCATTCTTTGTTAGTTATACTCTTTATCCCAGTTCCAGATTGACCCGGGATTAAATTCACAAGTTTATCAAGCATTAAAAAGGGATCAGAAATTTTAATTAGCTCAGACAATTTCCCTTTTTCTATATTGTTAATATTTTTTTTCATTTATTTACCTACAATTCTTGAAAGTGAATACACAATATCATATCCATCCCATATAGGTCCAATATCAAAAGCCCTACCAATAGGGACGATTCTATCTATACCGGTAACAGCATTATTTAAAATAAATTTCTCAATATTTTTTGTGTCAAAGCCAAAATACGTAATAGTTTGGAATTTTTTTGTTATAATATTTTTAAGTTCATTCAGGTTCTTGATCTCAATTTCTATAAATGTCCCAAAATGGCATTTTAAATCTTCAATGTTTTTAGATGTTTTTTTAACTTTTAATTTAATTAATTTAAAATTTTTATAATTCAAATTAAAATTGATTTTAGATTCTATAGCAGCACGAGATAATGAAGTAATTTTTTGATTCATTATTGAAAGATCACTATCATATTTAGAATCAACTATTTTGCCAAGATGCTTCCAAAATTCTTTTTTTGCTTGATTGTTTTTCCGCCCCATCCAAAATACTGCTTGCGGAGAAGAACAACCTTGTTGGTCCATTAAATAGCAATCATTGTAAAATTTGTACGCAAGGTTTTTTATTTCTTCTTGTTTTAGTTTTATTACTTTATCTGCATTTATAATAGAAACTGAATATCGATCTGAAAAGGTTAGGTCAACGCAACGAGGAGAAGTGTCAAATTTTTTAAACTGACTTATTGTTTGGTCGCCACCCCATATTAAGCGCGCATCGACGTTTTTTGAAAGATAAGCAGATATTTCATTTGATTTATCATATCTAACGAAACAAAGCTTTTTTTCTATAATGGTGTATCTTTTTTTCTTTAAAATATTGGATATAATTTTACATAAAATTTCAACCTGCACAAAATTTCTGCTTGGAAGTCTAACGATATTATTATTTCCTGAAAGAAGTCCAAATACAAATGAGTAAGCAAAAGTCATTGGCACATTAGAGGGCGCTATATGCAGGATGTTTCCTCGTCCAAGCATTAATTTATTTCTTTTATAATTTTCAGATAATACATTTATATTTGCTTTTCTGCACCAAAACCCAAAGGCTTGAAGGTCGGTAAAATTTTTTGCATCCTTATTTTTTTTAATATCAATAAAAATTTTGTTTAAAAAGTCAACAACCTTATCATCAAAAATTATTAAAGATTTTTGATTCATCATAAGTCTTCCTAAAACTATCTGAATTTTATTATTAAATTTAGTGTGCATCGCTACAACCTCTTGTCTCAGTACCAGGAACACGTCCCTTAATAGAAAAGTACTTACCTTTTCTTCCACAATTACAATTGTCTACGCCCTGTAAAGCCCCGATGTCTTCCGTTAAAATGTTGTGTCCAGGGTAACTTAAAGGAAGTAAAGAAAAAACTTGGAGAAGGCCATCTTTTTTTAGTGGAGAAATTTTAAGAGCTGCATCTCTAACAATTATATCAGAAAATATAGATGAGTGAAAAAAACCGTGTTCGCACTCTAAAAATACAGATCCCGTTTGTTCTACCATACCATAATAATTATGTATTTTTTTAATACCGACGGTGCTTGTAATTTTTGTATTAAAAAGAGTCCGACCCACAGCCTGGTCTTGCATTTTTTTCCATCCACCACCGTGAATTAATATTCCATTATTTGCCGATATTAATTTTTTATTTTTTATTTTTTTTATAAGATGCTCCCATATAAAACTAGTAAATCCAAAAACTATGAATTGCTCATTTGGGTTTGTTTTTAAAAAATTAATCAAAGGATCAATTTTTAAGTTTAAATCTTTATCAAGAAGAAATACAGTTTTATCAACAAGTTGAGAAAATCCTTTTATTGCAGCACCTCTAGCATTAAGTGATTTTGAATCAGAAAATATCTTAGGAGAATCCACAACAAACATTGTGCCTCTTTTTTTATTTAAAATATCCTGAAAAATGATTGAGAGAGCCCGAGATTGCAATAAAGAAGTTTTTCTATCTAGACTTATCATTGAATTTTTTGACCCAGATGTCCCAGATGAAGTTAAAGTTTTTGAAAAATCATTATTATTATTATTATTTGTAATTAAATTATAATCCTTAAAAAGATGAGATGGAATAAAAGGAAGTTCTGATAGATTTGTTGATTTGTTTAAGCCACCATAAATTTTATTTGTAATTTTTTTATATTCTTTACAATTTTTGAAATGATGAGCTGTTAATTTTTTTTGATTAAAATAATACCAACTGTCTTTTTCTTTTTTGCTTAAAGAAAACGGCCCAATAGAGAAAATATTTTTATAATCCAGCATCAGAACTCCAGTCTAGTTTAGGATGGTCAATTTTTCCAGAACTCGTTCTAGGAAATTTATCAATTTTGATGCATTTAAAAGCGATTTGATTTTGGCCAGTAATTTTGGCGATAGACTTAAGAACTGTTTCTTTTAAAATATTAGAGTCAAAAAAAACTAAAAGTTTATCGTTTCTCTCTTTACAAACCACGTTCATTTTTAATTTTTGCATTCTATTTTCAATCTCATCTAAACTAAACCTATTCCCAAATATTTTAGTAATTCGATTTTTTCTTCCCTTAATATAAAAAAAACCATCCTCGTCAAACAAAGCCAAGTCTCCAGTTTTTAAAATTTTATTGTTTATATCTCTTTTTTTTAGATCTATAATATTATTACTATATCCAAGTGAAACATTTTTTCCCTTAAAAAATAATTCCCCTACAATATTTGGTTTTTTTATTAAATTACCCTTTTCATCTTCAAGCCACATCTCTGTAGACGGAATAGGTTTTCCAATACTGCCTATTTTTCTTTTAGCATCCAGCCAATCAAGAACCGACATTCTTGGTGACGCTTCTGTTTGACCATACATCATGTAAAACTTAATTTTTTTATTTTTAGAAAATCGTATTACTTTTTCTATTGAGTTATTATTTAATTTACCACCAGCTTGTGTAAGTGTATTTAAAGATGGAATATAAATTTTTTCTAAACCAAGTCTGATAAGCATTTCATAAATATATGGAACACCGCTCAAGGATGTTATTTTATTTTTTTTGAACTGTTTCCAAAACTCTTTTTCAAGCAATGAATGTTTGCAAACCACAATAGAAGCACCTGATTCTAGAAAGGTATTAATTATAGAAAGCATGTAGCTATAACTGCAAGGCATTGTTGTAATTGTTCTGTCTTTAGAATTAATATTTAAAGATTTTATAATAGAGTCGGAGTTTGATTTTAAATTTTTATTCGATAACCGAACAAACTTAGGGCTACCCATCGACCCTGAGGTCGGGAGCAGTAAAGTTAAATTTGGGTTAATATCAAATAATTTTATATTTTTAGTTTTGCAAATCATGTATTCAAAAATATTTTCTATAATCTTAAAACTAGCAAGGCCTGATGTTTTTAACCAACTTTTTGGAGCCATAACAAAAGATGGTTTGTATAAATTAAAAAGTTTAGAAAAATCATCTTTACTAGTTTTAATGTCAATCAACATTACAGTTCTTTTGTTTCTAATAGCTGAAACATAGCAAATAATTGATGCGACACTACTTTGTGACACTAGAAAAATAAGAGATTTTTTTGGCACATGTTTTTTAATATTTAATGCACACCTAACTAGCTGGCTGTAAGTTATTGTTTCTGAGGATTCACCTATCAAGGCAATTTTTTTTTTATGCTTTTGAATTGATTGGAAAAGAGACATTTTTTAAAAAATTAAACTAAACATAGTAAATTAGTCCTTATTATTAGACTTTTTCTTTTGAAGAAAATCTAAAATATTAATAGCAATTTTCTCTCCCAATAAACCATGGTGGTCCAATAAATAAGCATATGTACCTGTCGGACCAAATTTGTCAGGCAATGCTATTGGTAGTAAACTTATTGATGAGAAACTCGATGCAATTTTTTCTGCGATAATACTGTGCAGTCCACCAACAATTGAGTGCTCCTCAATCGTTATAACGCTTTTAAACAAACTTAATTTTTCATCTATTTCTTTACTTATTGGTTTTAAGGTGTGCACATTAACAATTTCAGCACTGATGTTATTTTTACTTAATATTTTTTCAGCAACTAAAGCTTGAGCGACCATAGATCCTGTTGCTAATATCAGTATATCTTTTCCCCTCTTAAGAGTCACGGGTTTACCTAATTTATAGTTATAATCATTTTTATAGACAGGGGGTGATCCAGGAATACCTGTCAGCCTTATATAGCTTGGTCCATAGTTATTTTCAGAGTAATCATTCAATATTTTTCCCATTTCACCACAATCTGCCGGACATGAAATGTTAATATTTGGTATTGATCTTATGATCGATACATCTTCTAAACCAAAGTGACTATTGCCAAGGTAACCCATTGATACGCCACTTCCTAAAGCAACTAAGTTTACTGGTAATTTCATATACCCAAGATTCATTCTTATTTGTTCGCTAGCTCTCATTGAAAGAAATGGTGCGAATGAAGTGACAAAAACCTTAAAGCCTTCTTTTGCTAAGCCAGCAGCAACGCCTATTAAATTTTGTTCACTTATTCCTACAGATAAATATTTATCTGGGAACATGGACTTAAATCTATCTAGTCCTGACGACCTTCCAAGATCTGCGGAAAGTACCATAAGATTTTCATTTTTTTCGGCTATATCTAGCATGAACTGACCAAACATAGCTCTAGGCCCCATACGAGACCATTGTTTAGAACTTTTTTCGTCAAAAATTTTCATAATTTTATAATTCCTTAATTGCCTCATCAAATAGTTTTTGTGTTAATCGCCCATGATGCCAGTCATTGTTATTTTCCATAAAGCTTATTCCTTTACCTTTTACTGTTTGTGCAATAATGGCCGTAGGCTTATTTTTGGATTTATTTTTTAATTTTTCAAGTAATTCATTGATATTATGACCATCACACATTATTGAATCCCAGCCAAATCCCTGCCATTTAGACTTAAGTTCTTGGGAGCTCATTTTTTTATTTATAGCTCCATCATTTTGAAAGCCATTACAATCAACAATAACAGTTAAATTATCCAAATAAGATTCAGTTCCAGCTATAGCCGCTTCCCATACAGCGCCTTCATAGCACTCACCGTCTCCAACTAAGACAAAAATATTACCTTCTTTTAGTTTTTTTTTATATGCTATTGCTAAACCGACTCCAAAAGAAAGCCCTTGTCCAAGACTTCCATTAGAAGATTCTATGCCAAATTTTGGATTTACTATTGGGTGAGCAATTAACTCACTTCCATTAGTTTGAAATTTCATTAACTCTTCTTTTTTGATAAAACCGCTACAGTGCAAAGCACTTAATAAACCCAAGAACCCGTGACCCTTGCTTAAAACAAATCTATCTATGGGTTTCTTAATGCTTAATTGCAAAATACTTCCATAAAGTACTGCCATAATATCCACTATTGATAAACCACCACCTATATGAGCAGGCTCACCACAGTTTAGGCTCACCTCAAGTAAAATTCTCCTCATTTTACTTGCAAGTTTTGTCAGTTCTTCTAACTGGTTTAATTTGTTCAATTTTTCTCCTTGCCTTCAATTTTTATAATTTGTCCGTTAAGATGATCTGATTTTTCAGAAGCTAAAAATAAAACTTTATTTGCAATTTCTTCAGCTGAGCTTGGTTTTTTAAGAAAAGAGTTTCTAAGTAAACTTTCTTTTGCGCTCTTTTCCATCTGATTTAACATATCTGTGTCAGTCGCACTTGGTGCCACCGAATTTACTCTTATATTATACACTGATAGTTCATTTGCCATAACCCTTGTAGCAAACATCAAAGCGGCTTTACTTGACCCGTATGTAATAGTTCCACGATCACCATTAATTCCTGATATCGAACCAATATTTATAATTGAGGCTTTCTTCGATTTTTTTAATAGCCTGAGTAGAAGTTGAGTAAGCCTTATCTGTGAAAAAAAATTAATTTCAAATATTTTTTTTAAATCTTTCATTGACGTCATTTCAATAAGTGATCCTCCAGCTATTCCTGCGTTGTTTACTAAAATATCTAAAGTTATTTTCTCTCTGTACAATGAACGAACAGCTTCGCTCATTTGTATTTCATCTCCCAAATCAAATTCTAAAATTCTTATTTTATTTTTTGATTTTTTAGCATTTAATTCTATGTAGTCTTTAAATTCTGAATTAATTTTCCTAACCGCACAAATAATATTAGCACCATTATCTATAAATTTTTTTAAGATAGCTTTACCTATGCCCCTGTTAGATCCAGTTATAAAAGCTGTTTTTCCTGTTAACATAAATTTTTCTGCCTAGACATTCTTGTACCTTAAGTCTGCTTTTTTTACCAACTTAAGAAGTAAAAATATTTTTTTATTTTTATTTTTTTTTACATATAAAGTTTTATCTGTTTTTTTTAATAACTGTTTTTGTACTCGTTTAGATGTAAAGTATGATTCTAAAAGATATTTTTCTATATCTTTTTCAATTATTTTAGATTTTGCTATTTTGACACCTAAATCATGCCAATCAGCTGTTTTTTTTTTAATGTTATTTTTTGAAATAATATAAATTTTTTCATAAATTAAGTTCTTTAGTTTTTTTTCAATTAAAATATTTTTTAGAAACAGTTTAAGGTTGATAGCCTCAGATGCCTTTGGCATTATTTTGTCTTGACTCATTGGAATCATTGTATCGACAAGACCTTTAAATATTTTATTTAATACCAATTTATTTAATTTTATTTTCTTCATATTTTTAATCAAAATATCTACTAGGTGATATTTTAATCTCGTTGGTTATTTTAAGAGCAACTGCTTGCAGGGTAGACATGGGGTTGACTCCTCCAGAAGTCACAAAAACACTGCTATCTACTATTACCAAATTTTTAATATCATGGGTTTGGCCAAATTGATTTACAACTGAATTTTTTTTTGATTTTCCCATTTTTGTAGTGCCCATTAAATGCCAACCTGTATGTCTTACAGGGCCGAACGCAACAATTGATTTAGCTCCAATCTCTTTCATAATTTCCTTAGCTTTTGAAATGCCATGGGATAACATTTTTTTAGAATTATCACTTATTTTATAGTTAATTTTTACGCCAGGCATACCTCCCGAATCTTTATTATTGTAATCTAATTCTACAGAATTTTGTTTTTCTGGAAAGTCTTCACATATTATTGCTAGAGACATGTTGTGGCCATAATGCTTTGAAAACTGCTTATGAAAATCTTTTCCAAAGGACAGGTGTTTAAATTTTCTAGCTGAAAACGCAGTCTCCAGAGGCCCTGTCCCCCTCAAAACCTGCATAGTATAACCTCTTTTATGTTTGGCACCTTTAAGAGTCTCGTAATACTCTTGACTTGCCAAACAGCATCCCTCTGGCCCAATAAAGGATCCTAAAAATTTATTAAACCTGCCTTCTACATATCCTAACGGGTGAAGCATAAGATTTTTACCTACGAGACCTGAGCTGTTTGCTAAACCTTCTGGAAAATATTTATTAGCAGAATTTAATAGTAGTCTCGGAGTTCCAATTCCGCTACATGCAAGTATTACCAGTGAGGCTTTCTGAAATTGCTCCTTGTTATTAATATCTAGATAAACTACCCCATTTGTTTTCCCGAAATTGTCTAGTGTAATTTTTATTACACGACAATTAGGTCTAAGCTCTACACCTTTAGAAATAGCTAGTGGCCAATAAGTTTTGTCAACGCTAGCTCTGGAATTTTTCTTTCTTCCCTTGTAATTTTTGGTAGCTATTGCGCTATAGGAAGGCCACCAATGCCAACCTAATTTATTAAATCCTTTTGCAATTTTTTCACCAGCTAAACCTAATGGAACAGGCGGATTGAGCTTGCTAATGTCCGGATAAGCAGGGTCACCAGACACTCCAGCTATACCCATAATTTTATCATTTATTTTATAAAATGGCTCAAGGTCTCTATAATTAAAAGGCCAGTCGTCACCAGTATTATCTAACGTCTTAGTTTTGAAGTCTGAAGGATGAAACCTGGGAAAATGACCTGAGTAAAGAATAGTTGATCCACCAACAGCATTAAAATTTGCTATTGAAATAGGTGAATTACTATCGTCTATTGGATAGTCACTTTTCAAATTACGAATATTTGGATTTATATTAAATTCTTTTTGTTTTAATTTTTCCCAATCAGTCCTATCAAATGAGTAAGAATTTTTCTTTAAAAAAGGCCCTTGTTCCAGACAGACTATTTTGTAATTTTTACTACTAAGATTCCACGCTGCTGCAGCTCCAGAAGCTCCTGCTCCGACAATTAAAATATCAACATCATTATTTTTCATTATTAAAAAAAGAAAATTTAAATTACAAAAATTATTTTTTGGGTAAATATTGCTCTAAAATTTCTGGTATAGTGATCGTCATAGTAGCTTCACAAGCAATTTCGCCATCTACTATGCCCTGTCCAAATCCTTTGCATATGCCTCTTTTCCATGATTCTACTTTTGTT
>Ga0114997_10004262_pt1 | contig 11123 bp, 12 predicted proteins | sample ArcticOcean_MG_C_2_FD_87045 | JGI IMG/M metagenome (GOLD analysis project Ga0114997, IMG submission 87045) | Marine microbial communities from western Arctic Ocean - ArcticOcean_MG_CB4_136 | ecosystem: Environmental > Aquatic > Marine > Oceanic | place: Arctic Ocean: Canada Basin | collected... | reverse complement strand
CATTGATATTTTCGACAATGAGTCTGCAAAATTAAAAGACGAGATTAATTTTTTAGCACAGGGCACCATTTATCCAGATGTTATTGAGTCATCGGGGTCTGAATCAAATGAAGCCCGAGTTATCAAATCGCATCACAACGTTGGTGGGCTGCCAGATGATATGGAAATGGAGCTGGTGGAGCCTTTACGTGATTTATTTAAAGATGAAGTCCGAAAGATGGGTTTAGAGCTGGGCTTACCTCCTGAAATGATCAATCGCCATCCTTTTCCAGGCCCTGGTCTTGGGGTTCGGATATTGGGAGAAATTACTGCTGAAAAAGTTATAACTCTTCAAGAAGCAGATTCAATTTTTATTGAAGAGCTAACCAAAGCTGGTTTATATCATGAGGTGAGCCAAGCCTTTTGTGCTTATTTACCGGTGAAATCTGTTGGGGTAGTGGGCGATGAGAGAAGGTATGCTGATGTTATTGCTATTAGAGCTGTGGTAACAGTGGATTTTATGACGGCAACTTGGGCAAAGCTTCCATATGAATTTTTAGAGCTTGTGTCTAACAGAATAGTGAATGAGATCGAGGAGATCAGCAGGGTGGTTTATGATATTTCTAGCAAACCCCCGGCAACTATTGAGTGGGAATAAAAAATAGTTAATAGAATTAATAACTTATATTTTTTCTAACCCTAAAGTTGAGTTAAATAAAGTACATCAAGTTAATAAAATACAAAGTATAGGAAGAAGAAAATATGTCTATAAAAAATTTTTGGCGTAGTAAAAATAATATCCCTAGACGCGGCTTTTGGTTTATTGTCCGTAAGTTAATTGTGCGGATGAGATTATTTGCTGTATCAATTCCTGAGCAAGAAAAAAATATGAAAATCATTGGGCTTAATCGAGCAGATGGTTTAACAAAATTAGATTCCGTATTGCAAGCATTATTTGGTAAAAAATATGATGAAACAGATGGAATGTTTTCTGAACATTTAATCCTACTAGCTTCCATCTCCGTTAGCAATATCACAATAAGCAAGATCCTAGAAATTGGGACATATGATGGCCGAACAGCTCTTATTCTTAGTAAGCTTTTCCCCGAATCTAGCATCCTGACAATTGACTTACCCATAAACAAAAAAGAATTCGAGAGCACTTATAATCGAGGGAAAAAAATTAATTCTTTTGTGATAAATCGCACTACAAATCTTGATAATGCACCTAATGTTGAATTAAAAGAAATAAACTCACTAGGATTGAGTTTATTTGAAGAGGCATTTGATTTAATATGGATTGATGGGGCGCATGGGTACCCCGTTGTAGCGATGGATATAATAAACTCTTTCCGCCTTGCTAGTGATGGAGGTTATGTTCTGATTGATGATATATGGAAGTCAGTGAAAATATCAGACAAAATGTACAAATCTATTAGCGGGCTTGAATCACTGCAATCGCTAGTTGATGCACATTTAATAAGCTCATTTAGTCTGTTTCCTAAACGCCTGAGAGGAGACTTTAATTATCCGGGCAAAAAGAAATTTGTTGGGCTATTCATCAAGACGCCTCCAAAGTATTAGACTGATTGACGAAAACTAAACTAGGTATTTGAGAAGTATTTTATTAACCTATTGCTCACTCTTTATAATGCCTGACCTCTAGAGCTTTTATCTGTATGATATTAATTGTTAATTAGCTTGTATTAAATGGCTACTGACTGTTTAGAAAAATTCATAGCAAATTGAACGCTGAGTTAAAAAATACAAAAGCAGATGTTTGAATTAAGAAACAATGAACGTCTTTATATGTTGAAAGTTGATAAGTATTTAAAAAATAATCTCAGTTCTGCTATTAATTCATTTGTAGCGTACTTCCATTTAAAAAAGTGAGGCGATCATAGTGAGCGGCAATTTAACTCTTTGTAGTTCCTCATCATTACTTGAGTCAAATAGTCATTGGAGCAAAATTAATCAGCTGTACAGAGTAAACATCGCATCATATGGAGATTTTATTTCACCATTATTGAGCTCAGATAATAGTACAGTAGTCATAGTTTTATTTCTTGAGGACTTGATTCATGATTTTAATGAAGAGCTATCCTCAATACAAAATCGTTATGCTCAATTTTTTGAGGCCATTAAGAGTCATCATGAATCATCAAATCAAGCAACCATCATATGTTTCGGTAAAACAAAAGAATATAGCGTTTTAAAAGGAGTGAAAAGAGATGCCAATGAACAGATAGTGCATAAATGGTTTTATGATCAACTCAATAGTGTAAAAAATGAACTAGACTCAATTTATCTTATAAACCTTGATGATGTTTTTCGAGAGCCTGGCAATCAAAATATATATTCAGATAGAAACTGGTATTTTGCTCGCTGTAGGTTATCAGCCAAGGGCTTGTCAGTATTAACTAATTCAATTTTTATGGTACTAGACAGATTGGCTAACCCTCCATATAAGGTTTTGGCATTAGATTGTGACAATACGATATGGGGCGGAGTGATTGGAGAGGATGGATTGCAGGCAATTACCTTAGGTCAGGATGGCATGGGGGCAGCTTTTGCTGACTTTCAAAAAGAAGTAGTTAAATTGATTAACCAAGGTGTAATTGTTGTATTGGCCAGTAAAAACAATGAGGAAGATGTCTGGAAGGTATTTGATGAACATACCTCAATGAAACTAAAGCGATCGCATATAGTTTCTTATAGAATAAATTGGGCTGAGAAGGCACTTAATCTTAAAGAAATTGCAGATGAGCTTGATGTAAGTTTAGACAGTTTTGTTTTTTGGGATGATAATCCTCTTGAAAGAGATAAGATGAGGAGCCTCCTACCACAGGTGTTAACGATAGAGCCTCCCTTAAATATTATTGAATGGCCTAGGCTGATCAATTCTCTTAATTGCTTTGCAAGATTTGAATCCACAGAAGATGATCAGCACAAGCTCGCTCAATATAAGGCACGTGCTCACTTCAAGGATAATATTCAAAACACTTCAAATGTAAATAACTACCTTAAATCTATAAATCTTAAGCCTACTGTAATCTCACTAGATGATTCTAACTTAAGTAGGGCTGAACAACTTTGTAAAAAAACTAATCAATTTAATCTGCGCACCATTAGGCACTCAGCTAGAGAGCTCAAACAATTCAAAAGCAGTAACAATGATTTTATATTTTTAACACACCTTGAGGATAATTATGGCGATCATGGAGTAGTATCCTTGGTATGCCTAAAAACATTATCCGAAAATTCAATATTCCTAGACACCTTATTAATCAGCTGCAGAGTATTTGGGCGTCATTTAGAATCATGGATTCTTTCTGTAATTTTAAACAGGATGTCAAAATATGATTTACGGTATTTAATAGCAGAGTTTATTGAAACAGATAGCAATATCCTAGCTAAAAATTTTTTACAAAATTATGGTTTTGCTGAATTCACAAGAGATTTAAAAATAGATGATTCTATATCTTCAATTGATTTTGGTAATAATAAATCGTATTACTATTTAGATACTAAAAATGTAGAAATTCCGAATATTGATATATTTAATGGGGCTATGAAATATGAATCTTAGACAAATACTCATTGAAACTTTTATTAATAGCTCTATTCCAGAGAATATTGATAATCTAAAAATAGGTGACTTGGATGAGTGGGACTCTTTAGGAAATTTTAATTTAATATTAGCCATTGAGCAGAATTTTGGCATTCAATTTGATTTTGATCAGCTAGAGAATTTAAACTCTATAGCCGAAATTACAAAGGCCTTAGAGAATGATATTTCCAATAAGTAATATCCATGAATCTCTAAAAAATCTTGGTTTAGGTAGGACTGATACTGTAATGATTCATGGTGATGCTGGTCTTGCTGCACAGTACAAATGGAATACTTCAGAAGATCAGGTCACAGAATTTCTCAGCACTATTATCAGCTATTTTGACAAGGGAACGGTTATAGTTCCAACTTTTTCCTATAGCGCAACAAAAGGCGAAGTATTTATCCCGCTTAAAACTCCTTCTGAAGTTGGATTATTTTCAGAAAAATTTCGTTTATTTAAGGGTGTAAAGAGATCTCATCATTCAATTTTCAGTGTTGGCTGCATTGGGGTAAAGGCTAAAATTTTTTCAGAATCCTCAACAAAAGACTGCTTTGGCCCAAAAACATTTTTTGATAAATTCCATGAAAATAATGGAAAGATATTAACTCTGGGATGTTCGTTCGATAGAGTAACTTTTGTTCATTATGTAGAACAAAGTGCTGGTGTGCCTTATAGATATCTCAAGCAATTTAACAGCATTGTTCAAACAGGCACTAAGATAAATAAAGAAAAAGTTTCTTATTTTGTTCGAGATCTTAATTTAGACACTGAAATTAATTTGAAACTATTGGAGGATACTGCAATCAATGAGAAGAAAATGATTAAATCAAGATTTGGGCGTTATACTGCTAGACTTATTTCAGCGTTTGATTTTTATGATATTGCAATAAAATTGCTTGATAAAAATCAACATGCATTAATTAAGGAGAGCTTGAAATGAGTAGTTTTCATCATATTGGAATTTTTGTTTCGGATCTTGACCATGGAAAATTTCATATGTCTAATTTGCTTGGTACCCTAGATGCCAGCAAAGAAATACTAGATGAAAATATGGGTGTACAGATAGTTTTTTTAAAAGATCAGCAAGAAACATTGTATGAATTAGTTGCACCTTATGGAGGTAATAGTCCAGTTCATGGTGTTTTTGCAAGAGGAAAAAATATTTTAAATCATGTAGCTTACGTTTCAGATGAATTCGACAAAGAAATCTTTCGCTTGAGGGATAAAGGCTGTGTTCCTATCGGAGCACCGCAAGCAGCAAAAGCATTTGAAGGAGCGAAAGTTACTTTCTTCTTAACCCCACTTGGCTTTATTTTTGAATTAATTGAGGGGCCCCTATGATCAGAAATATTTATAGAAGCTTTAAGAGAATACTAAATATTTTTTTTGACTCTTCATCACTGAAGGCAATTACAGCTTTACCAAGTGGTGGTGCTGTAACCTTAATTGATATTGGTGCAGCCGGGGAAATTGAGCCGAGGTGGAAAAATTTCTCTAAAAATATTAAATATGTTGGTTTTGAGCCTGACGTAAGATCTAGAGAAACGCTACAAAACAATAAAAATAATTTTTTAAATTATCAAATACTGCCTTTTGCATTATCTAATTCAAATCAATCGGTAGAATTAAATTTATGTCGTGAACCCAAGGTATCTTCACTCTATCAGCCAAATGATAATTTCTTAAAAAGATTTCCAGATGCGCAACGTTATGAAATACTGAGGACTGAAAAAATTGAATGCTCAACTCTGGATGAAATAAACCTACCTGATATAGATTTTATCAAAATTGATATTCAAGGCGCAGAGCATAATGTTATTCTTGGGGCAAACAACTCCTTAGATTCAGCGCTTGGATTAGAGCTTGAAGTTGAATTCCTATTTTTGTATAAAGACCAGCCATTATTTGGTGATGTATGCAAAGAACTATCAACTAAGGGCTTTGAATTTATTGATTTTGTAAATTTAGCAAGATGGCAACGCAATGCGTTTAACGGTCAAGGCCAATGTATTTTTGGCGATGCGTTATTTCTTAAAAGTCCGGAATATCTTGAAATACAGGACCTTCATGTTTCAAAAATAGCTTCTTATTTATCAATTCTAATAGTTTATCGACGCTTTGATTTAGTAGAAACAGTTCTTGAAATGCTGAGCCCAGAACTGCGTATTGAGTTTAAAAATTTTGAAATAGCTTACAAAAAACTTAAAATAAAAAATAATATTATTAGAAAAATTTCTTTTTTAATGAGCAGGATAATTGCTTTATTTGGGAGTAGCTATCGACTTCATTTAATTGAATAACTTTGAAATATTTTTTTATTCTTAATTTTTAAGCAGTAAATATATGGGCATGTAGTAAAATCGATTAAATACTTTTATTTGATAAATTAATGAAAAAAAGACAGATAACATTACAAAAAATTTTAGAAATTAGTAAGGAGGATCAGCTTGCGTTAAGAAAACTAAGAAATAAAAAAGATTGTAGAAAATGGATGTATTCAGACCACATTATTAGTATAGATGAACATTTTCAATGGATTGAAAATCAGAAAACTGATAAATCCTTGATTGTATTTGCAGTTTATGAAAGCAAAGAAGTTATAGGGATGTTCAAAATAAATAATATATCATGGAGGCACAAGACTTGTGATTGGGGATACTATATAGATAGTTCGTATGCTGGAACAGGAATCGGTCAGTCATTAGAATACACCACTGTTGATTTTATTTTCAACATTCTTAATTTAATAAAACAAACAGTAGAAGTCATGCAGGGAAATAATTTAGTTCTAAGATTACATAGCAAGTTTCTCTTTAAAGAAGAAGGTTTTAGGAAATCCGCGATCATTAAAGATGGAAAAAGATGTAGCGTCCACGAATTAAGTGTTCTAAGAAGAGATTGGAATGCTGGAAAGGCTGAGGTTAAAAAATTAGTTAAATCACTTAAATTCTTTGATGTAAAGATAGTATGGAAATAATTCAATTTATGCTCTTAAGAGTCCTTTTTCTATGAATGTATCTGAAGCAGTTCTATCAAGAAAATCAATTCGATCTTTCCTTTCCAAGCCTGTAAATAACACATTAATTAAGGGTTTGCTTAAAATGTCATCAAGAAGCCCCTCTGGAGGAAATCTTCAGCCGTGGAAAATTTTTATTCTTAATAAAAAAAGTATGCATGAATTTCTTTCTTTTCAAGCAAACTGGTCTGGGGAAGAAGTATTTGAATATGATATATATCCAAAAAAATTAAAAGAACCATATAGAACCTATCGCTATAGTCTCGGCGAGCAAATGTATTCATTATTAGATATTCCTAGAGAGGATAATGAGGCCCGTATTCATCAAGTTTTAAAAAATTATGAATTTTTTGGTGCTCCTGCGGCCCTATTTTGCTATGTGGATAAAGACATGGGTAAGCCTCAATGGTCGGACCTTGGTATGTTCCTCCAAACTTTTATGTTACTTGCAAGGGAAGCTGGCCTAGATACATGTGCCCAAGAGGCCTGGGCCATGAAATCAAAAAGCGTATCAGAATTTTTAAACGTTTCCGATAGTCATATGATGTTTTGTGGAATGGCGATAGGTTACAGAAATGATGAGGACATCATTAACTCTCTTGATTCAGAGAGAGCCCCCATAGATGATTGGGCAACTTTTGTATAAATTTATTTCACTTTGATTTAGTTAAATGTCTGAAAATTACATTGAAGATTTTATGAAAGAAGCAATAAATCTTGCATCAAGCGCCTATTTAATCAATGAAGTTCCCGTAGGAGCATTGGTCGTTAAAGATGGAGAAATAGTTGGCAGAGGTCATAACACCGTAATCAAAGATCTTTCAGTGTCATGTCATGCAGAAATAAATGCTATAAATGAAGCAAGTTTTAATCTTGAGAATTACAGGCTGACAGGCTGTGATATATATGTTTCTCTTGAACCATGTCACATGTGTGCAAAAGCAATTGTTGATGCAAGGCTAAAAAATTTATTTTTTGGTGCCAAGGAACCAAAATCTGGTGCAGTAGTATCCATAGATTATTTTTTAGATGCCCCTCATTTAAATCATAAGGTAAATCACAGCTCCGGCTATCTAGAGAAAGAATCAGCTCATTTACTGAAAAAATTTTTTCAACAAAAAAGAATTTAGCCTGAATAAATGCATCCTGATGTGCATGTTTCCATGATTTCAACAGCCAATAGTTGAGGTAATTTTTTAATCAACCTATCCCACAGCCACATAGCAATATTTTCACTAGTAGGGTTTTCTAATCCATTAATTTCGTTCAAGAACGAATGATCGAGAAGCTCTATCCATGGCTTACAGATACTTTTAAGCTCAGCAAAGTCTATTACCCAGCCCATTTCATTCACTGGACCTTGAACATAAACTCGTGCCTTAAAGCTATGACCGTGGAGCTGAAAACATTTGTGATCTTTGGGCACCAAGGGAAGCTTATGTGCAGCCTCAAAAGTAAATTCTTTATATAACTTCATTTTAGCTCAATCCAGATAGGGCAATGGTCCGAAGGTTTTTCCATTGCTCGAGCCTCATAATCGATTCCGGTAGATTGCATTTCAGGCATCAAATTTTCTGAAATCATAATATGATCAATTCTTAAGCCCCTTTTTGGGGTATCGTCAAACATCCTTGAGCGATAATCAAACCAAGAGTAAATTGAACCTTCATCTGGATTTTGTTCTCTCCAGGAGTCAATGAATCCAAGATCCTTAATGCTATTCCACATGTCAATTTCTTCTGGCAAAAAAGCAGTTTTTCCTTCTTTGAGCCATCTTTTTGCATTAATTTCTCCAATACCAATATCCAATTGAGATGGAGCAACATTGAAATCACCCATGACAATTAGATTATCCTCAGTTTTTTGAGTTTTTTTGATGTGTTTTTTAAGATCAGAGTAATATTTTATTTTTTTTGGGAACTTAGTTTCATGAGATCTATTCTCACCTTGAGGAAAATATCCATTCATAATAGTGATACTTCTTTTACCCCACTTAAATTTAGCCTGAATAAATCTTTTCTGATCGTCAGCAGCATCCTTTACAAAGCCTTTTTGAACCTCAATAGGTTTTTTTTTGCTAAGAATGGCCACTCCATAATGACCTTTCTGTCCCCAATACTCTGGATGATAGCCAATCTCTTTTATTTCATCTACTGGGAATTCTGGATCATTAACTTTAGTCTCTTGAATTCCAATAATATCTGGATCCAGCGTATCTCTTAGATGAATTAATTGATGTGGTCGAGCTCTAATGCTATTCATATTAAATGAAACGATTTTCATATTTTATACTGCCTCTTGAAGTAACAAATTAGTATCAAGATAAAGATAATCTGAGAGAATAAGCATACCTTCTTTTAAAAGATAGTCATTTTGAAGATCGATATCAATTTCAATATTATTTTCTTCTTTATTCTTGTTAAATTCTTCAAGGTCCTCAAATGTCTTGAATGTTTCTATATTCTGAGCAGCTCTTCTTTGATTTTCAGTTGCAAGCAACCAGAGCTGTCTTTCTATTTTCTCAGCTCTTCTCGTATCAATATTAATTGAAATAGATGTCTTTTCTTTTTGCTCATTATATCTTTTTCTTATATTCAAAATATATTGCAGATCTGGGCTGTCGATTATCCTCTCCCCATGAGCAACTTTTAATCTATCAAGAATATTCCTATCAAATTTAAACTGCTTAAATGGAGTGGGCTTAATTTGATCCCAGGGAAGAGCAGAGTCTAATGAACTTTCACCGCTTTCTTCTATATCCCATGTTGAAGGAAGAGTTATATCTGGTTCTACTCCTCTATTTTGCATGCCTGAGCCAGTGACTCTATAAAATTTTGATTCTGTTAATTTTAGTTGACCGCTAGTCAGATCATCTAATTGTTGAACGGTGCCTTTACCAAATGTCTTGTGTCCAATAATTAATCCTCTTTGATAATCCTGAATTGCACCTGCAAAAATTTCAGATGCAGATGCAGAATATCTATCAACTATTACAGCCATAGGTTTTTTCCATGCTTGAGTTGCCCTAGCATCTCCCCAAGGCCTAATATTTCCATTGCTTTCTTTAACTTGTAGAGTTGGCCCTGAAGATACAAATAAACCAGTTAATTTATTAGCCTCATACAAGGAACCTCCAGAATTACCCCTTAAGTCGACTATTACGGCATCAACATTTTCTAAATTAAATTGTTTCAAGATGTCTCCTACATCTTTTGAGCTACTTCTAAAGTCAGGATCTCTATCTCGCCATGCTTTGAAGTCAATATAAAATGCAGGTAAATCAATAATACCTATCTTAAAATTATCCTCTCCTTGTGGTATATCAACTATTAAAGATTTAGCAGCCTGCTCTTCAAGCTTTACTTCTTCGCGAGTTAGTAAAACCCATTTTCTATCACTCGGGTCTTCAGTCTTAGCAGGAATCATTTCTAGCTCCAGCTGAGTTCCAGCCTCGCCTCGGATGAGTTGAACTACCTCATCAATTCTCCAGCCCACAACATCAACAGACTCTACCTCCACTTTTTTAATTTGCCTAACCTTGACTATCCTGTCATCAGGATTAATTTTGCCAGATTTTTCAGCAGGTCCACCAGGAACAACACTCACAATAATTGGGTAATCATCTTCTGTGGTCAGCAACGCACCTATTCCTTCTAAGTTCAAGCTCATGGCCATTTCAAAATCTTCTGCTGTTTTAGGGGACATGTATGAGGAGTGGGGATCAAATAATCCAGTGAGATTATTCATTACAATAGAAAAAATATCCTCTTCATTCCTCTGTGATATTCTACGCAGTCTATTTTTATAGCGTTTATAAATGAGCTCTATTGCCTCATCTTGACTCTTCTCAGTCAGTATTGACGTTAATACATCATTTTTTGCTAGCTTCCTCCAGATCTCTCTGAGATCCATGCTTGTTTCACGAAATTCCTGAAGATCATTGTTAATAAAAATATTTTCGACTTTACTAAAGTCAAAATCTTTTTTTTGAATTACTTGAATTTGATAATTAGTAGCTTGAATCAATCGATTAAAATATAAATTAATTAATTCATAGCTAGCAGCGATCTCCACATCATCAGCCGAAGATTGAAACTTGTTTGTAAAATATAAAATTTCATCTTTGATGAAGTAAATTTTTTGGGAATCTAATTCTTTAATAAGAGCGTTGCCTAATTTTGGATTAATATTTTTCATAGCCCGGTCTTTAAAAAAGTGCTCCTCGCTAATCTTTGCATTGATCTCATTTGCTAAATTATATTTACCAATACTAGCCTTGATATTTATTTCAGGCTCATAAGAGCAGCTAATACAAATACTTAGGATTATTGCTATGATTTGTATGTTTTTTGACAAAATTATTAATTTAAAATATTTTTACATGAAAAAATCTAATTGCATAGAATTCTACTTTGACTGCTCAAGTCCTTGGACTTACTTAGCATTCGTAGAAATTTTACCATTATCTCAAAGACAAAATGTAGAAATTATTTGGAAGCCAATTCTTGTAGGTG
>Ga0114997_10004258_pt1 | contig 11127 bp, 13 predicted proteins | sample ArcticOcean_MG_C_2_FD_87045 | JGI IMG/M metagenome (GOLD analysis project Ga0114997, IMG submission 87045) | Marine microbial communities from western Arctic Ocean - ArcticOcean_MG_CB4_136 | ecosystem: Environmental > Aquatic > Marine > Oceanic | place: Arctic Ocean: Canada Basin | collected... | reverse complement strand
CTGGTTGGGAAGCCCTGTTCAATAAATCTCCCGTACCATTGGGGGAGGACACTAGACCTAAAGATCGTATCAAACAGGGCATTAGTCCCAGTACTGTAATTGAGGATTGGGACATGAGGAAAAACAAACACCTGACTGAGGGTGAGTCAGGATGGGATCATCCGAGTGAGGTTGATTATCGTGGAATAAAGAAAGTTAAGGAGTGATGTATGAGTTTAATATTCAAACCTAAGATCCCTAAAGACTTCTCTGACTTACTCCCAGTTAAGGTAGTAAAGGTAGCAGAGCCTAAGTACAAGCCCCGATGGTGGACAGCAGAGGAAAAGGATCAGCTTGTGGAACTACGTGCAATGGGGGTATCCTTCTATGACTGTGCTGATATACTTAGGCGAGGTCAAGGTAGTATCGCCCACATATTAAAGGCATATGAACTACATGGTGCCATATGGAATTTACGTCAAGCCAGCATTGATAGGATAATGAAATGAGTATTGTATTCGTACCTAAGATACCTGACCACTTAGTTAAGACAAAGGGAACGCCTGAAGCCTACTCCGAGGACGAGTTAAATAGGGTAGTGGTGCTACGGGCATCAGGTCTAAGCTACAGGGAAGTTGGGCTAGAGCTAGGCAGAGGTGGTGGTAGTGTAGCCTGTGCTATTACTTACCATAAATTGCAGGGCTTGATAGATTCTTACAGTGTCAGTCCGAGGTGAACAATATTGGACACCTAACTTAATTGGAGGATAGCATGAGCCGTACTGTAAAGAAAAAGAAAACTGGATCTAAAGCTGTGGCTCCTAGCTGTGGTAATAACAAGGGGTGTGGTTACTGCTTAGGCAATAAGATGCATAGGCATAAGAGGAAGGAGACTAGGGGGGAGCCTAAGCTTCGTACTTTACCTAAGGGTATGCCTGACTCACTTGATAGCTAACACTAAGTGCTGTAATGTACACTAGAATGTACACTACAGTATACATTGTAAATTATAAGGAACTAATATGGAACTCGCATTACTACGAACACTCATGGATAAAGACTTCCATGACAATCACAAGGGCATACGCTGCCCCAACAGTATCTTCAGTAAAGATGGGCGCAAGGTTAAGGCAACCATCGACAATGCAATCACTACCTACGGCAGGGATGTAACCCCAGTTGAGGTGGAGGCACTGTTCTTCTCAAAGAATCCTACGCTTACTACCGCACAGAAAGGTTCCTTTAAAACTATCTTTGACAAGGTAGACAGGGAGGTAATCATGGGTGCTGACATAGCAGGTGATGTGCTGTCTGATATGTTCAGGCAACACGTAGGAGAAGAGGTGGCTAACCTTGGCTTTGAGTATGTTAATGGTGAGCATGTATCGCTTGAGCCATTACGTGCTATCCTCGATAACTACAATGAAGACTTCACACCTAACCTATCCGTTGAGTGGGCCGACATTGATATGGAGTACCTGCTTACCAAGTGTAACCTTGAGGCACAGTGGACGTTTAACCTGCCTACCTTGGCTAGGAAAGTGGAGGGCGTTAACGGTGGTCACCTTATTATGATAGGTGCTAGACCTGAGACAGGTAAGACTTCAAGCCATGCGTCATTCATTGCTGGCCCTAAAGGTTTTGCAGAGCAGGGCGCACAGTGCCTAGTCCTATGCAATGAAGAGGCAGTACATAGGGTAGCAGCACGTTACCTTAATGCATCTACTGGCATGACACTCAATCAGATACGGGATAACCCTTCAGCAGCAACTGCTAAGTATCAACGTATCAAGGATCATGTTAAGTTCATTGACGCAACAGGTAAGGATATGGTTTGGGTAGAGTCCGTCATTAAATCCTACACACCTGACGTTGTTGTGCTGGACATGGGAGATAAGTTCGCTAGGCTTAATGGTGCTGCCCGTGAGGACATGATGCTCAAGGCTAATGCTATCTACGCAAGGGACATTGCCAAGCAGTACGGGTGTGCTATGTTCTATATGTCACAGCTAAGTGCAGAGGCAGAGGGTAAGGTAAATCTCAATCAATCTATGATGGAAGGTTCCAAGACAGGCAAGGCATCTGAGGCTGACCTCATGCTACTGATTGCTAAGAACCCTGCCATAGGGGATGATGATACCGCTGAAGATCCTATGCGTCATATCAATATAACCAAGAACAAACTAACAGGCTGGCATGGCAAGGTGACTTGCATGTTGGACGGGAGGATTGCAAGGTATGGTGTTTGATCAAATAGAATTATTCGTTGACCTTTATGTTGCCCACCCTGCATGTGAGGAGGACACAAAGGTATGCTCCAAGTGTAAGCATACTCTACCTAACTCTTCCTTTGGCCCGTCAGGTGGAGGTACTTATCTTAGGGCTGAGTGTAGGGCATGTAACAATGAGTTAGGTAAGGTGCGTAAGTATCTTAAGTCTATACATGGTCAGCCTCCTTATGGGTATGGATGCCCTATATGTTTATGCAGTGAAGAACAGGCAGAAGGAAGAGGGGGTAACTCAGGTGCATGGGTGCTAGATCATGACCATGAAACTGAGGACTTTAGAGGGTGGCTTTGCCATAGTTGCAACAGAGCATTGGGTGGATTCAATGATGATGTTCCACGAATGAAGAGAGCAATTAAATATATTAGGGGGCAGTTATGATTACAGTATTGGATGTGGAGAACACCACCTGTAAGAGGGATGGTAAGCAGCACTTTGATCCTTTTGAATCCGAGAATGAATTGGTAATGATAGGTATGTTACAGGTAGAAACACATACTATTAATGGGGAGGCTAAGAGGGGAGCTTCAGCGGAGGAGGTTGTAGTAACCTTTAATCATTCTGACAAAGAGCCTACTGCATTCGGTGATACTATCACTCAGGATATGTTAGATAGTACTACGTTACTGATATGCCACAATGCGGTGCATGACCTTACGTGGATTTGGGAATGTGGATTCGTATATGACGGAAAGATATACGACACTATGTTAGGTGAGTACATACTTAACAAGGGTATCAAGTCGCCACTCAACTTAGGCTTTGTATCTGCTAAGTATCAACTGGAAGAACAGAAGCTGGACACTATGGGAGACTACTGGAAGTCTGGCACATCTACAAAGGACATTCCCTTTGACGAGTTAGACGAGTACCTACGGTACGACTTGCGCTCTACCTATGGTGTGTACAATAAACAGATGGCTAGGTTTGCTACGGAGGAGAACGAGAGCCTCAAGTCTGTCACTGACCTGACTATGGACACATGCCTAGAACTGGCACTGATCTACAAGCGTGGCATCAAGGTTGACCTAGTAGAGTTGAACAAAGTAAAGACTGAGTTTGAAGAGGAACGGGCAGCACTAAGTGAAGAACTAATGGAGTTCATAGAGGAACTGATGGGTGATACACCACTCAACATCAACTCACCTGAGCAGCTATCCGCATTGGTTTTCTCTCGTAAGCCTGTAGATAAGAAACAATGGGCTTTGAGTGTCAACGCCTTTATGTCTGACTCTGCATTCAAGGATGCTATGCGTTCTATGACTGGCCCTGTCTACAAGACTAAGGCTGCTAAGTGCTTCATGTGTAATGGCACAGGTATGGTTCAGCATCTTACTAAGAAGGGTAAGCCACGTAAGAACAAGAACATCTGCAAGGAATGTGATCGTAAGGGTTACACCCTAAAGAACACTAGAGAGTTAGCAGGTCTAAAGTTCACACCTCCCAAGGCTACTTGGGCCAGTGCTAGTGGCTTCAGTACAGGCAAGGGAATCCTTCAGACACTTGAAGCTACGGCTAGAGGGAAGGGCATGGAGCGTGAGGCAGACTTCTTATCCAAGCTACGTAGGCTTAATGCTATTGAGTCTTACCTATCATCCTTTGTAGGCGGCATAGAGAAGTACACCAAGGCAGATGGTATGTTGCATGTGCAGTTAACGCAGCACATTACTTCTACAGCTAGACTGTCAGGTAGGAATCCTAATATGCAGAACATGCCGAGGGGTGGTACGTTCCCTGTTAAGCGTGTGTTCATATCACGTTGGAAGGGTGGCAAGATAATGGAGGCTGACTTTGGACAGCTAGAGTTCCGTGTAGCTGCGTACCTATCTCAGGATAAGGTAGCTATCAAGGAGGTACTAGAAGGGTTTGATGTACACCAATATACCGCAGACATTATAGGTGGGGCAGGACAGCCTATAGCTAGGCAGAATGCTAAGGAGCATACCTTCGCCCCCTTGTATGGTGCTTCGGGCTATGGTCGTACACCAGCAGAGGCAGAGTATTATACTCACTTCATGGAGAAGTACCGTGGCATAGCAGGTTGGCATAGGAGATTAGCAACGGAGGCTTTGTCCGAGAGGAAGATTACAACACCTTCGGGTAGGCAGTTTGCCTTTCCTGATGTGTCAAGAAGGCGTGATGGTACTGTGACAAACTTTACCATGATTAAGAACTATCCAGTTCAGTCATTTGCTACGGCAGATATAGTGCCAGTTGCACTGCTGATGATGGAGAAATGCATGAAGGAGAGGGGGCTTAATAGTTGTATAGTAAACACCGTACATGATAGTATGGTCGTGGATGTTCACCCTGACGAGCGACAGGCTATGATAGATGTAGTCGTGGAAGTAGAGAGTAAGTTAGTAAGCACAGTAAATAAGCTGTGGGATATTGATTTCAACTTACCTCTATCTCTGGAAGCTAAGATGGGAAACAATTGGTTAGATCAAGTAGATTGCTAAATAGCATAGAGGATGTATGAGTATGAGTGAAGTAGCTTTAAATCAAGTAAGTCAAGAAGAGTTGATGCGCCTAACAGGTATGGCTAACGAGACAGGTGGGGGTGGTTCTAAGAACAAGCTACCTCGACTGCGTATGTGGCATACTCCTTTGATGGGTGTCGTTGAAGTTGATGGCAAGAAGAAAAAGATGGAGGTAGTAGAGGCAGGGCAGTACCGTTTGGAGCAGGAGGATGGAACCTTTGCGTATGCACCAGAGGCTAACATCCGATTTGTCATGCAGTCATTCATGTACAAGCGTTACATCAGTGACCCTGCTAACAGCCGTTATGTTAAGACACTAATGTCTGACAACCTTAACTCAGATCTTAAGGATACTGATGGTGGGTTTAACTGTGGTAAGCCAGCAGGTTTCATTGAGGATTGGAACTCTGTGCCTGACAAGATGAAGGATCTTATTAAGTCTATCAAACGGGTACGTGTACTGTTTGGTGAGATTGATATGGTTGGTGCTGTCAATGAGAAGGGTGAGCCTATTGAGGTGGCTACTAGTCCTTTCATATGGGAGGTAGATAACCGTGAGGCGTTCAAGACCTTTGGAGATAAGTTCAAAGAGATTATTAAACGTAATCGTTCATTCATTCAGTTCAGCATTAACGTGACTGGTATTGAGCGTGAGATGAACAATGGTCAGTCCTACTTTGTACCTAAGGTAGATGTTGACTTCTCTTCAGACTTAGCTATTACAGATCATGTGTTGGATATGCACCGCAATAGTTCAGAATGGATTACTCAGTACAATGACTACATCAACTCAGAGTTCACTGCCAAAGCGGTAGAGACTCTAAACACTGCCGATGAAAGTCTAGTTAACGAGTTTATAGATGTGGAGTGAACATGAACATACACGAATTAAAGGTACAAAAATATCTTAATAGTGTAGTGGCAGGGACGGGTGGTATGAGCCGCCCTGTTCTTAACTCCATGATGAAAGATATTAAATTAGCCCTCGAAAAGCAACTTGTAGACTCTCGTAACCCCGACTTTAGATTACGTATGTCAAACATAGGTCGTTCTTATTGCCAACTTTGGTTTGATAAGAACCAGCCAACTAATGCTTTACCGTTTCCCAACAGCTTCTTGATTAACATGATCCTCGGTGATCTTGTGGAAGCGACTATGAAAGGTATCCTCACTGAGGCTGGTGTAGTATGGCAGGATGGTGAACACTTAAAGCTTAACTTAGGTAAGCATGTTATCAATGGTACGCCTGACCTAATCATTGATGGTGCTGTGTGGGATATTAAATCCTGTAGTCCTTGGGCTTACGCAAACAAGTGGATAGACTTTGCTACCGTTAAGGATCATGATTCCTTTGGGTACGTAGGGCAGTTAGTTGGGTACAGTAGGGCGTTAGGCTTAGATGCTGGTGGTTGGATTGTTATTAACAAGGCCAACGGGCAGTTCAAGTTCATCACCGCTGAGGGCATTGATATGGAGGGCGAGTTAGCTATACTGGAGGACAAGGCTAACCGTATAGTAGACGGAGATTACTTTGAGAGATGTTACGAGCCTGTCAAAGAAACATTCCGCAACGTACCAACAGGTAACCTCAAGCTAGGTATTGAGTGCGGCTTCTGTCAGCACAAGTACAAGTGTTGGGATAACCTAGTAGAACGAGAGTCCATACCATCCAAGGCTAAAGTACCTCCGATGGTTAACTATGTCCACATAAAGGAAGTTGCATGATTGATATGACAGAGAACGACTTTGGTGTACTGATGCGCCCTATTATGGAGGAGGACGGGGATTGGGACGGGAATGTTCAAATCTCCGTGTTCAGTAATCTTATGCCTAAGGTAAATGATGAAGTTCATTCTCAGCTAATGTTCTTAGCTTACAAGATGTCAGCAATGGTTCAGTACTGTAATGATAACCCTGACTTTGATGACACTCTCAATGACTACACGGAAGATCTAGTAGATGAACATGATCTTGACCCCCATGAAGATCGTGGAGGAAAGCCCACGGATAGGGTAACTAATAGGGAAGGCAACGTCATAACACTGGACTTCAATACTAAATGTGAGGGAGAAGGCTAATGAACGTAGTAACGGAGAGTGTAGGTAACTTAGACAGTGATGGTATGCCCCTGTATTTAGATGATGCGCTAGAGGATTTAGTTAATCACCCTAGCCATTACAAAGCAGAGGGCATGAGTACCATTGAATGTATTGAGGCTATCCAAGCTGCCCTTACGGAGGAGGAGTTCCAAGGCTTCTGTAAGGGCAACAACATCAAGTACACATGGAGGGCTAATAGAAAGCACGATGTACGTACTAACCTAGAGAAAGCCCGTTGGTATCTGAATAAATTACTGGAGAGTTTATGAGGTATCCTTTCAAGAAGGAAAAGAAACCTAAGCACCGCAAGGTGACCAACAGTATACTTGGTAAAACATGTGGGGTTAACTGCAAGGTTACACCCCCTGAACCCTACCAAACATGGAGTGAGTACCTAGCCACCAACCGTGACCAGCCTAAGCCCTACCGTTCATGGTTAGAGTTTAGGCTTTTCTCTGATGGCCCTATGAAAGAAGTAGACTACGAGCCTATCAAGGTAGACTACGAGGTAGTAGAGCAGCGTAAGTACACACCCGATGGGGTGATGGGTAACATCTGGTTTGAGGTCAAGGGAAGATTCAGAACACGACATGAGATGGATAAGTACCTTCATGTACGTAGGTCTAACCCCATGAGCAACCTAATATTTGTACTACACTCAGAGAATGTTGCACTTCCTGGCGCACAGAAGCGAAAGAATGGGACACGTAGATGCATGGAAGACTGGCTGCTGGAAAACAATTTCCCTTACACATACGAAAGCAAGATGCATGAGTTTATGAAGCATCTAAACAAAGGATTGAATTAGTGGAATACATAATGGTAGTGGTAATGGGGTCGTTGTTTATTTACACATTATTTTGGGGATAGGTCTTGACTTTTAACTTTAAATCAGTATAACTGTACGGCCCCCCACAATTAATAGGACAGACTATGGAAACATCAAACAAAATACTGAGTGACATAACAGTATTCTCAAAGTACGCTAAGTACGTACCCACGCTACAGCGTAGGGAGACATGGGAAGAGTTAGTCACTCGTAACAAGGACATGCACAAGCGTAAGTACCCTCATATGATTGACGAGATTGAAGGTGCCTATCAGTTCGTGTACGACAAGAAAGTATTACCCTCTATGCGTTCACTACAGTTCGGTGGCGCACCTATAGAGTTAGCACCTAATCGTATATTCAACTGTGCTTACCTGCCAGTGTCAGAGGTTGAAGCCTTCAGTGAGACTATGTTCTTACTGCTAGGCGGTACAGGTGTGGGGTACTCAGTACAGCGTCACCATGTTACTCAGCTACCTGAGGTACGTGGCCCTAAGGAACGTAAGCGTAGGTTCCTAGTGTCTGACAACATAGAAGGATGGGCAGATGCAGTGAAGGTACTGATGGAGTCTTACTTCAACGGCCTTATGGCAGTAGACTTTGACTACCGTGACATACGCCCTAAGGGGGCTATGCTGATTACCTCTGGCGGTAAGGCACCTGGCCCTCAGCCATTGAAGGATTGCATTCACCAGTTAACTAAGGTATTAGATACTGCTAAAGGACGTAAGCTCAGTACATTAGAAGTGCATGATCTTATGTGCTACATTGCAGATGCAGTACTGGCTGGTGGTATTCGTAGGGCAGCACTTATCTCCCTGTTCAGCATGGATGATCTGGATATGATGGCATGTAAGGTAGGCACATGGTACGAGGACAACCCACAACGGGGTCGTGCTAACAACAGTGCCGTTATCTTACGGCATCGTGCTACCAAGTATGACTTCCTCAAGTTGTGGGAACGTGTTGAAGCTAGTGGCTCTGGTGAGCCAGGAGTTTACTTCAGTAATGATAAGGACTGGGGGACAAATCCATGTTGCGAAATCGGGTTACGCCCATATCAATTCTGTAATTTGTGTGAGCTAAATGTAAGTGATATAACATCACAGGAGGATTTGAATGAACGATCTAAAGCAGCGTCTTTTATTGGTACGCTACAAGCTGGATACACTGACTTCCACTATCTTAGAGATGTGTGGAAAGAAACTACAGAGCGTGATGCTCTTATTGGAGTTGGTCAAACTGGGATTGGTTCGGGGGCTATACTATCCTATGACCTCACTGAAGCGGCTGAGGAAGTCACGGCAGAGAATGAACGTGTTGCTGGCCTACTGGGTATTAATATTGCTGCTCGTTGCACTACTGTTAAACCTTCAGGTACATCTAGCTGTGTACTTGGCACCTCTAGTGGCATTCATGCTTGGCACAATGATTATTATATCCGTAGGCAACGACTAGGAAAGAATGAAGCACTCTATCAGCACCTAGCCAAGCACCACCCTGAGTTAATAGAGGACGAGTACTTTAATCCTGACTCACAGGCTGTAGTAGAGATACCACAGAAGGCTCCAGAAGGCTCCATACTACGCACTGAGAACGCTTTAGATTTACTTGAGCGTGTACGTAAGTTCAACACGGAATGGGTTCAGACGGGGCATAGAGAAGGCCAGAACTCACACAATGTAAGCTGCACTATCTCTGTTAAGGAAGACGAGTGGCCTGACGTTGGTGAGTGGATGTGGAAGAACCGTAACACCTTCAATGGTATTGCTGTACTGCCGTACAACGGGGGTACTTACACACAGGCACCATTTGAGGACATCACGGAAGAACGATTCAATATGTTGGAGAGTAGCTTGAATGATATTGACCTTACCAAGGTGGTAGAGTCGGATGATGCAACAGACTTAGCGGGTGAAGCAGCCTGTGGTGGAGGTGCTTGTGAAATCCCCTGACGAGAAGGGCGTGTTCAGGGGTGAGGTATTTGTTAGACCTACCCTGAACCAAGATCATGGTTCACTTGAGTTGGTATCAGGTGTTACGATGAATGGCATAGAGGAAGCCATGAGTAGTAAGATAGTGGAGCTGGAGGACAAGGCAGTCAGAGAAGCTTTGATAGGCCAAGGATGGACACCGCCTAAGGAGGTGGTTACCCACTAGAGGTGAACAATATTGTACACCTAAATTAGCCCCTTGATTGGGGCTTTTCTTTGGGCTTAATTAAATAGATTAAATACTGCTTCTCTTGCTGATTCTGATAGATCATCCATGATGGATCTCTTCAAACCCTTCTTTTGATCTTCCCTAACAGGCTCCCCTCTCTCCCTTAATAAATCTGTAGCAGCTTTGTGTAGCTGAACTTGTAAGTTATCTATTCTATGGTTATACCCTGTTATCCTCTTCATATCACTGTTATATTTATCATAAGCATCCATACCCTCTACAGTATTAATGCTACTTAAAGTATTCTTGACGCTCTCCCTTGTAGATGCATCATCTAAAATGTGTTGAGGGTCTGGTACTATTCCATCAGCTTCATCTTGTTTAACCCAATCTACAGCATCTTTCATTTGTATATAGGTTGGGGTTTCCTTAGGTTCTTTAATACTGTGATCATCGTAAGTTTCTACAGTACCCTCTTCCCATAGTTTACTAAACATGTTACGGTCTTTGCTGGAATCAAGTGCATCGAAAGCCTCTTGCCCATACTTAAACAAGAACTTCTTAGGGTCACGCTTAAGGTATTCTCTTAGCTCATTAAAACCTCTGTGAGTAAACTCATGACTCCATATAGGTTGGTCTGCCATGTTGCCAGTTAAGACTACATTATCATGATTAATCCTACTTAAATCCTCGTCTGCCATCATTTTATTTGCAAACTTTTCTTCCAAAGAAACCTTAAATAACTCCTCGTCTTTACCCTGCGGAATGGGAGGTACGTATGCTGCTATGCGTGGTATATGCCTACTATCATTAACTACCTTAGACTTTTTAGGATCATACCCTAGTCGTGCTACTGCATTCCAACTTAGCCAATCGTCCATGTCTGCTCGGAACTCTATATCACCTAGCTGATCAGAAGGATTAGTAGAATCTCCATATGGAACTGTCCTCTCAGGAAGACCCCCCGCTGAAAAGCCCATTGCTTCCATCTCGTTTTCCACTAGCCCACCTTCGTTGTAGTCAGTGCCATGTGTAGCGTTTAGATACTTGATTATGTTATCTATCTTCTCTGGTGTGTATACTTCGTATAGTGTAGGTTTCTTTTCTAAAGAGCCTACCTGCTGATGGAAAGGAAATGGGTCACCTGCCTTATTTGTTTTCTGGCTCAATTCTTTAAAAGTATCAGGGTACATAATATGAGGGGGTACAGAGGCAATCAATCCACCAAAGTATTCTCCTGGTATATTAGTATTATAGCTTGTATGATCCGACTTAGTAGCAGATGAATT
>Ga0114997_10004256_pt1 | contig 11128 bp, 8 predicted proteins | sample ArcticOcean_MG_C_2_FD_87045 | JGI IMG/M metagenome (GOLD analysis project Ga0114997, IMG submission 87045) | Marine microbial communities from western Arctic Ocean - ArcticOcean_MG_CB4_136 | ecosystem: Environmental > Aquatic > Marine > Oceanic | place: Arctic Ocean: Canada Basin | collected... | reverse complement strand
TATTATTTTTATCATCAATACAAATAAATGATTTTCCAAATGATGGAACTTTATTAATAAACTTTATAAATAAATTTTTAAGATCACTCATTGAATTGTAATAATCCATGTGTTCACGATCTATATTTGTAACAATAGAATAAGTTGGTGGCACATGAATAAAACTTCCGTCAGATTCATCAGCTTCTAATATACACCAATCACTTTTTCCTAGTTTAGCTGAGTTGTTAATTGCATTAAGAACTCCACCATTTATTATTGTTGGATCTAATTTTGTTTTTGAAAATATTGTGGCTAATAAAGATGTGGTTGTGGTTTTACCATGAGATCCAGTCACAACAATATTTTTAGTCAAAGACACTATATTGGCCAACATTTTTCCACGTTTATAAATCGGTAGCTGTTTTTTTATTGCTTCAATTAACTCTGGATTATTTTTTTTGATAGCGGAGGAAACAACCACAATAGTGGCCCTCATTATATTTTTTTTGTTGTGTTGAATATTGATCTTGATTTTATCTTTTTTTAATCTTTCAATATTCTTGTTAATAATAACATCACTACCCTGAACATTAAAACCCATCCCTTTCATTATAAGCGCAAGTCCACTCATACCAATCCCACCTATTCCAATAAAATGTATAATTTCAGTTTTTGCTAATTCTATTTTCATTAATAACCGATATAATTTTCTGATTTATATTATTCCAAGTATTTTGATAGCTAAAATTTTTCATATTCATCTTTTTAATTAAGATTCCGTCTTTGTTATGTATAATATTGAATAATTTATTTGTTACATCCTTATCATTGATTTCATTTTGATTTAAAATCCAATTACAGCCAATTTCATTATAAAAAAAAGCATTTTCAAATTGATGATTATCTTTTGAAGTGGGCAGAGGTATTGCCACACTAGGTAAATTTAAAAAGACTAACTCAGCTAATGTTGAGGCTCCTGCTCTAGTAATGCATATATTTGATTTACTCATAAGATTTGAAACATCCTCATTAAAATCAAATAATTCGTAATCAATATTATTATCTTTATAAAAATCTTTTAATATCTCAAAATTAAGTGAATTAGTTTGTTGATAGATTTTTAAAATGTATTTTTTTGATAATTCAATTATTGAAGATTTAAGCAATGTGTCAAATATTTTTGCTCCCTGGCTCCCTCCTATTATCAATAAGTTAATATCCCTATCGATGCCTTCAGCTTTTTTAACATCATAAAATTTTTTTCTTAATAATGCTGGGATTACACTGATCTTACCTGCATATTTATTAGGAAGATTTTTAATTTTATCAGAATAGCAAAAAATTTTTACACATGATTTAATAAAAAATTTATTTGATCTTCCTAAAACCATATTTGGTTCAAATAAAAAGATCTTAATATTTAAAATTTTTGAAGCTAAACATAAAGGTAGAGACATATAGCCACCTGTTGAAATTAATATATCTATTTTTCTTTTACTTAAAAAAAAAATAGACTTTATAATTAAATAAATTATTAAAAAAAACTGAAAAGGTATTAAAAAAATATTTTTCGATATTGGAGTTACATTAAAAATTTCTAAGTTATATTTATTCTTATCTAGAAACTTAACTCCCCTATAGTCTGTAGACATAGATACATTAAATTGATTTTTTAAATGTTCATACAATATGGTGGCAGGAACAACATGACCACCTGATCCTCCTGTGCTAATTAAAATTCGTTGTGTCATTTAATCAATTTGTCTTTTTGTTAAATTTAATATTATTCCAGATAATATTGATACACCTACAATTGATGATCCCCCATAACTTAAGAAAGGTAAAGTCATACCCGTTGTAGGAAACAGTCTAATATTAACTCCAATATGTATCAAAACCTGAAAAATAATTAAGCACATAGTTCCAGTTAAAATTAATTTAATTTTTTCATTTTTTTCTAAATATATTTTTTTGAAGACGGTAAAGATAAAAAATAAGAATAAAATCAACAATAGTATAATTGCTACAACACCAAATTCTTCTGAAATTACAGAAATAATATAATCTGTGTGGGCCTCTGGTACCATATTCTTTAAGGTACCTTCACCAATTCCTTTTCCAAAGAAGCCACCACTACTAATCGCATCAATTGCTTTATCAGATTGAAAGTTATGCGTTCCATCATTTGGATTAAAAAATGATAAAATTCTGTCTTTTATATAGGTAAATTTAGGGATAAAAAAAAATATATAAAATAAAGATAATAATGAAAAACTTAAAAAAATCAAAATTATTGACAAACTAATACCAGAGATAAAAACTAAAGTAGCCCAAGCTAGAAAAATGAGTAGTGTTTGTCCAATATCAGGTTGCATCATTAATAAAAGACAAGCAGGTACAATAGCTATGAATGTTAATAAATATTTAAAGTAAATATTAAAACTTTTTTCACTACACAAAATTGTAGAAATAAAGATAATTATAAATGGTTTAACTAACTCTATTGGTTGGAACCTTGGTAGAAAAAAAAGATTAAGCCATCTTTTAGATCCTTTTACTTCTGTACCTAAAACTGGCACTAAGAATAAAAAAAATAAAGACATTAAAAAAAGATAAAAAGAAATTTTAAAGAGGTTTTCTTTACTTAGAGATGAAAAAAATATCAAAACAAAAATGCCTATAAAAATATATGTCAAATGTTTGAAGAAGAAAAAATAATTATTGGTATCTAATTTATCAGAAGCAATTAAAGAAGTTGACACTAAAGAAAAAAATAAACCCAAATTAAATAAAAATATTATTATTATAAAAAGCGTTTTATCTATATTTTTCCACCATTGATAATAAAATTTATATATTAAATTAAAATTAAGCATTCATATATTTTTTAATAAGTTGATTAAAGTATTCCCCACGTTTCTCAAAATTTTTAAAATTATCAAATGATGCTGCTGATGGACTAAATAAAATTGTTTTATGAGTTTTATTTTTATCAAGTTCAATCTCTAAAGACAATTTTTTGACTAAATTTTTTAAATCTAAAAAATATTCATATTTCATAAACTTTTTTATATTTCTTATAAAAAAATTTTTATTTTTTCCAAAAATATATGCTTTGATATTTTTACATTTTTTTTTAGATAATAATAGCTTGTCTCCTTTCTTAGCTTGACCACCAACTATCCAGTAAACATTTGTTAGTGATTTTAATAAACTTGCTGATGAAGAAAAAGATGTAGCTTTTGAATCATTAATAATTGTTAATTTATTTGACTGAAAAATTATTTCTTGCCTATATTTTAGTCCCTCAAATTTTTTTAATGTTTTAACTAGAAGGTCTTTTTTAAGGGTTAATATTTTAGCAATTTCTAAAATAAATTTTAAATTTTCTTTATTTCCTTCAGTGTTAAAATATCCATTATTTATTTTTTTTAAGAAATTGTTGTCTATGTTTTTTTTAATTTTTATTATTTTAGGTAAATAATTTTTAGACTCTAATTCTCGCTTAATATAAAAATTTTTTACATTTAAAATTGCAACATCTTTCTTGGATTGATTTTTTACCAGTTTAAATTTAGCACTTACATATTGATTTATAGTCTTATGTCTTTCAAGGTGGTCTGGTGATATATTTAAAATAAGTGATATATTTGATTTAAATAATTTACTGTATTCTAGCTGATATGATGAGGCTTCTATTACAAAAACTGTTCTATTTGTTACCTTTTTCTCTAAAAGTATTGGATTACCAATATTACCTACTAGTCTAACATCTACTTTCTGATCACTTAATACATCATATAAGATTTTAGCAGTAGTTGATTTACCGTTAGTTCCAGTGATTGTTATCTTATTATTTTCTTTATGGTGGTTATAAAAAATATCTAAGTCAGTATAAATTTTTTTTAAATTATTCTTTAAAAATTTACTTAATTTGCATTGATTAATATCTATACCTGGGCTAATTATTATATAATCAAATTTAGTTTTTGTTATTTTTTTATTATCAGCTTTTATTTTGTCATCATGAGTTGTGATTTTATTGTCTTTTTTTAAAAATTTTAGAACAGACAATCCACTTTTTCCTAAACCATAAATCAAAATTTTTTTCTTGTAAAAAATATTTAGATTATTTAACATTATCTAAGTTTTAATGTTGCCAAACCAATCATTGCAAGAATTATTGCTATAATCCAAAACCTGATTACAACAGTAGATTCTGGCCAGCCCTTTTTTTCAAAATGATGATGTATAGGAGCCATTCTAAAAACTCTTTTACCTGTCAGCTTAAAAGATATTACTTGTACAATCACAGAAACAGCTTCTAAGACAAATAAGCCACCTGTTATTGCCAAAACTATTTCATGTTTGGTAATTATCCCCACTGCACCTAATGATCCACCAAGTGCTAAGGAGCCTGTGTCACCCATGAATATTTTAGCAGGTGGTGCATTAAACCATAAGAAACCTAAACATGCTCCAATAATTGATCCACAAAAAACAGACACTTCACCCATACCTTCAAGATAAGGTATATTCAAATATTCTGAAAAAACTATATTTCCTGTCACATAACTTATAAATGCAAAACATCCTGCTACCAATATGACTGGCACTGTTGCTAGTCCATCAAGTCCATCAGTTAGATTAACTGCATTTGAAGAGCCTACAATTATGAATACAGAAAATGGTATAAAAAACCAACCCAAGTTTATGATTAAATTTTTAAAAAATGGAAAGTATAAATTTGTTAATTCAATATTTTGAGATAATTGTGACAATCCAAATATACCTACTGTAGCTATTAAAATTTGCGAGATAAGTTTAAATTTGAGTGAGATACCAGAAGAATTTTTAAATTTAATTTTTTTATAATCATCAAAAGCGCCAAGCAAACCAAAACTTGTTACTATATAAAGCAAAAACCATATGTGATAATTTGATAAATCTCCCCACAAAAATATGCCAGAAAATAAGCCTAATAATATTAAAACACCACCCATTGTAGGAGTTCCAATTTTTTTCACAATATGTTCTAGTGGACCATCTTTTCTTATTGGATCTAAGATTTGTCTTGCAGAAAAAAATTTAATAAATGGAGTACCAACCAACAAGACTATAATCATCGAGGTAAACATCGCTAACCCCGTTCTAAAAGTAAGATATTTGAATACATTAAGGAAGCTGTATTGGTCTACTAATTGAGAAATAAGACTATAAAGCATGAATTTTACCTTTTTTTATTTGATTAGCTATAATGTTAAGACCGGTAGAGTTAGAACCTTTAATCATTAAATAATCATTATTATTTAAATTGTTTTTAATCAAATCAATAATTTCTGATTTCTTTTTAATAATACTGCCTTTTTTATCTTTATTAAGGTTTTTAAAAACCCATTTAACATGACCTCCAATAACATTAATATTTTTAAGAGAAGTTTTGTTAATACTTTTTCCAATTTTTATATGTAATTTTTTTGAATATTTTCCTAATTCCAACATATCACCAAGCAATAAATGTTTTTTTGAATTATTAACTTTAATCATATCAAAATTTTTTATTGCTGATTTTAAAGATAATGGATTTGAATTATAACTCTCATCCACAAGATATAAATTTTTTTTAAATAATTTCACTTTTACTATATCGCCACGACCAACTGTTACTTTATGATCATAAAAGATATTTTTATCTAATTTATGTATATTTTTAAAAATTGATATAATCGTAATTGATGCTAATAAATTTTTTAAATCATTTTCAAAAAAAGAATTTGAATAAAAGAATTTTTTTGTCTTATCAATATTTACATAAATTTTATATTTAGATTTTTCTTTTGAAATTGAATTTAAATGTGTTGTTGCACTTTTATTTTTTAAACTAAAAGATAAAATTTTCAAATTTTTTTTTAATCCTATTTTTTTATGAAAATTATAGAATCTGTCATCTTTGTTTAAAACAAGATAACCATTATCTTTTATATTTTTAATAATCTCAGATTTTGCTAAAGCTATTTGATTAATATTTTCAAAATTTTTGATATGAGCATATGAAATATTTGTGATCACACCGACATCAGGTTTTATAATTTTTGATAAATAGTCAATTTCTCCTCTCTTATCCATTCCAATTTCAAAAATACCAAAAGTATCATTTTTTTTTGAATTAAATAAGCTTAATGGGACACCAAATTTATTATTAAATGATTTTGGAGAATAGGTTGTTTGACTAATTTTATTCAAGGATCTTCCTAATAGTTCTTTAAGTGAAGTTTTTCCACAACTTCCTGTTATAGATATAATTTTACTTGATAGATTTTCTCTTAGAATGGATGATGCTTCTGTTAGAAACTTTAAAGTATCTTTTACTACTATTTCTTTTTTTGATTTTTTTTTATGATTAATTATTGCCAAAGATGCTCCCTTACCTAAAGCCTCTTTAATAAATAAATTACCATCTTTATTTTTACCCCTAATAGCAAAGAAAACATTATTTTTTTTAATTTCTTTAGAGTTAATCGATGCTTTGTTAATTTTTAGTTTTGGCGAAATATTATTTGCATTACTTAATTCCTTTAAAATATTTAATTTAAGGTTATTTGAAAGTGACTTATTTTTAATTGCAATATTCTTTAATATTTGCGCTTGATCAGAAAATAATTTTTTAATTTTTTTATATTCTTGAGTTGTTTCATGACCTTTTCCCGCAACTATTAAAATATCACCGGTTTTGAGTTCAGATATTGCTTTCTTGATAGCATTAGCTCTATTTGAAATCTCATAGATTTTAGATTTATTAATATTTTTTTTTATGGAAATTCTTATTTTTTTTGGATTTTCATATCTTGGATTATCATCAGTTAGATAAATTCTATCACAATAATGATTAGCAATTTTACCCATCATTGATCTTTTTGTTTTATCTCTGTCACCACCACAACCAAAAACTATTGAAATTTTCCTATTTTTAAATTGTTCTTTTAAGCTCCCTAAAGATGCTTCTAGCGCATCAGGGGTGTGAGCATAATCCAGAATAACTTTTGAATTATTCTTAATATTTCCAATTTGTTCTAATCTTCCACTTGCTGGTTTTAGATTTTGAATAGTATTGATTATTTTTTTAATGCTTAAGTTACTTTTGTTTGCAGCTATCACTGCCATTAAAATATTTTTTATCTGAATCTTACCAATTAACTTTGTTTCAAATTTGTATATATTTTTATTATATTTTATTTTGACTATTTGTTTTTCATCATGATACTCATGAGAAATTATCTCTAAATTTCCACCTTTGTTTGAAATTGTTTTAATAATAAATCTATTGTTTAAGGCTATTTCTTTAATTTTTCTATATTGAGGAATTTCTGTGTCTGTAATTATGTTGGCATTTTTTTCTAGTAATCTTTCAAAAAGATATAATTTTGATTTAAGATAATCATTAAATGTTTTGTGATAATCTAAATGATCATGAGATAAATTAGTAAATATACCTGTTTTAAATTTTAAGCCATCTAATCTATTTTGCTTAAGTCCATGACTAGATGCCTCCAATATAACATTGTTAATTTTTTCTTTTTTAAGTTTACTTAAAATAATACTTAAAGTAATTGGATCAATTGTTGTGTTTGAAACCTTTTTTATATAATCCTTTGTTTTAATACCCAGGGTTCCAATTGAGGCTACTTTTTTTTTATTAAATCTTAAAATTTGAAAATAAAAATCAGCAACTGAAGATTTTCCATTTGTGCCTGTTACTGCAATTATATTTTTTGGTTTATTTTTGTAAATTGTGAATGAGAGTTCTGATAAGGATTTTCTTACATTACGAGACCTTAAAAATAATATTTTTTTTCTTATACCTTCAAATTCTTGATTAGAAATAATAATTTTTGCACCTTTTTGAATGGCCTGATTAATAAATTTATTACCATCTATTTTGGTTCCCTTGATTGCAAAAAAAATATTATTTTTTTTGCACTTTGAACTATCAAAGCAAAGGCCTGAAAAATAATAATTTTTATATTTTAATTCTATCTCTTTAATAAAATTTCCAATGATCATGTATGAACTAATTTTCTATATATTTTGTGGCTAGAATAGGTCCTATTTTGTCTAAAATTTTCCCTGCTGCCTCAACTGATGTCCACCCAGCTGTATTTCTTGGACTACCCTTCAGTTTAAATCCTGAACCATCTCTATATTCATATATATATTCTTTATTATTTTTTGTTGATTCAAGCATTACTACCAAAACATATTTAGGATTTTCTGTGGGAAAAATTGATGCAAAAGTATTTATTTTTATTCTAGAATATTTTTTATCAATTGGTTGCTCAGCAGTTCCTGTCTTACCTCCAACATCATAACCCTGAACATTTGCCAGTTTTGCTGTTCCATTTTTTGTTGAAACAATTTTTCTTAAAATAGGATTTATTTTTTTTGAAACATCCTCGTTTAAAATTCTTATTCTATCTCTTTCTTTACTAATCTTTTTTTTTATTAAAGTTGGTTTAATATCATAGCCACCATTAGTTATAATAGAATAACCCTTGGCTAATTGTAAAATTGTTGTCGCAATACCATGACCAAACGAAATTGTTTCTAATTTACAACCTTCTTTCCAATTTACAGGTCTAGGCCTTCCAACTTCCTCAATATCAAATTCTATTTGATTTAAAATACCAATTTTTTTTAAAAATGACTTATGTTTTTTTACTCCTATTTTTTTTGCAATCCTAACTGATCCTATATTACCAGATCTAATTAAAATTTCTTTAACTGTTAAATCTGCAGGTATATCATTGTCATACTCTCTAATTGGTCGGTTTTTATCACAATAAATAATTTTTTTAGAATCTAAAAATTTTGTATCAGGTTCAATTAATCCTGCATTAAATCCTGACGCTATAGTGAAAGTTTTAAATACAGAACCTAATTCGTACAGTCCTTTTGTAACTTTATTTATGTAGTTTACATCTGTGATTGACTGTCTTTTATTTAAATTAAAATCAGGAAGTGAAACCATTGAAATTATTTCTCCATTATTAACATTCATAAGAATGGCAGCAGCCCCCTTACTTCTAAAAATTGTTTTAAATTTTAGCAGCTCTTCTCTTATTAAAAATTGAATATTAGTATCAACGGTCAATTTAAGAGGTTCTTTAACCTTTTTTAACTCATAATCAAAAAATTTTTCTATACCTGATATTCCCTGATTATCATCATCAATCTGTCCAATAATATGACTAAATAAGTTTTCTTGTGGATAAATTCTTGTTAGTCTTTTGTTTATTTTTATTGATTTATCACCGAGTAACATAACTTTATTATACTTAGATGGTTTAATATTTTTTTGTAAATAAAAAAATTTCTTCTTATCAATATTTTTTTCCACCATATCAAAGTTTTTATTTGGAAAGATATATCGCAACATAACCAAAAGATGTTTTTTATCAATTATCTCTAAAGGATTAATTCCTACATCGGTAGTACTAACTGTTTTAACTAAATAGGTACCATTAACATCTATTATATCTGCTCTGTAGTTTTTTTCTGGGTGTGTAAAAGGTTCTTTTTTATTGTTTTCTTGTCTAGATCCTAAATGAATTAATTGTATCGAGTATATTAATGAAATAGAAAAAAAAATAAAAAAGATAAATGCTATTCTATTAAACTCAATATTTAGATTAGATTTATTTTTTTTATATGAAAATTCATTTTCAAAATTTTCTAAAATTATTTTTTTATTCTCGTATTTATTCATCACTTATTAATTTTAATTAATTTTTTTTCCAACAATTTGTTATTATTTTCAATAAGTTCTCTTATTTTTGTAATATCAATTTGAATTAAATCTTTTTCAAAATATTGATTTTGATATTGAGTTAAGTTTTTAGGTGAGCTTAAATAATTATATTCTAACAGAACATATTCAATTTCAGTTTTTAATAACCTAATATTTTCTTTTACATCAAATATTTTATCTTCTATTTTTTTAGAAGAATTTTTTACCCATGAAGTAAATAATATTAATATTAGAATAGACATTATTAATATTTTTTTTTTCATAGTTTTTTTGAAAAATTTTCTATTTCTATTAAACTACTAAACTTATCTAAAATATCTGTTTCAAAATCATAAAAGTCTTCTTTTTTTATAACATATCTTAATTTTGCAGATCTTGATGGTGGGTTTTCTTTAATTTCTTTCTCAGATGGAATAATTGCTTTTTTACTAATAGATTTAAACAAATTAATTTTTTCTTCACCTTTTGGCATATATCGAGAAACACTTTTATTTTCTGATAAACTTTTAAAAAAATATTTTACTATTTTATCTTCAAGCGAGTGAAATGTGACAACTGCTATGACACCATCTTTTTTGACAACTTTTGCTGCATTAATTAGCCCATAAATTAACTCACTAATTTCTTTGTTAACAAATATTCTTAATGCCTGAAAAACTTTGGTTGCACTATGAGTTTTTAAATTTTTTTTTTGTTTTGATGATTCAATTATTCTTACTAACTCTTCCGTTGTTATTTTTCTAGTTGCTCTATCCTCAACAATATTGTGTGCTATTCTATTGCTATCTTTCTCACCTCCAAAATATTTAAATATTTTAGCAAGCTCTTTTTCATCTAAATTATTAATTGCTTCTTTTGCAGAAAAATCGTTTATTCCCATTTTCATGTTGAGCTCACCAATAGACTCAAAAGAGAGACCTTTTTTAGGATCCTTTATTTGTGTATAAGAATAGCCTAAATCAAAAATTACTCCTTTTATATTTTCATTTTTTAACTTTAAATTATTTAATTCACTAAATTTAATATTTTTAAATAAGAATCTATCTTCAAATTTGTTTTGAATTTCTTCAGCCTTTTTAAAGCTCTCTAAATCTCTATCTAGTGCAATAACTTTTGTTTTTTCAAAATTTAGAATTCTTTTTGTGTATCCGCCTTGACCAAAAGTACAGTCAATGAATGTGCCACCATATTGAGGGGTAATAATACTAATTATTTCAGTTAGCAATACCGGATAGTGACTTCTCACATCTGGTATTATGGTGGCTATCATTTTTTTTTTTGAAGACCATTAATTTTTTTGTCTTCTTAAAAATGCAGGAATTTCTAGATCATCATCTTCAG
>Ga0114997_10004255_pt1 | contig 11129 bp, 2 predicted proteins | sample ArcticOcean_MG_C_2_FD_87045 | JGI IMG/M metagenome (GOLD analysis project Ga0114997, IMG submission 87045) | Marine microbial communities from western Arctic Ocean - ArcticOcean_MG_CB4_136 | ecosystem: Environmental > Aquatic > Marine > Oceanic | place: Arctic Ocean: Canada Basin | collected... | reverse complement strand
GTCACCCTCGGGCATCAACATATATTCGTTTAAATACAAACACACTGATGGGACATACGAGGGCGTGATGGCACAGGAAGTTCCATGGGCGAGAGAAATGACAGACACAGGATTCTACATGGTGGATTACAGCAAGGTGGATGTTGAATTTAGGAGATTGAACTAATGGCATACGGTGATAGTGGTAGCGGAAGTGGCTCAGGCAATAGCAACAATTCAGTTACCTTTAAAGGTTTCAGTTCCAGGGCGGACCAGAAGAACTTCAAGCTGTACGATTTTGAAGTGGCCAAACAAGATCTCATAAACAGGTTATCTATACGTAAGGGCGAGAGGGTGGAGAATCCAGAATTTGGCACCATAATATACGATGCTATTTTTGAACCATTCACAGAGGCACTCAAAGACGCCATTGTCGAGGACATCACAGCCAATCTGAACGCAGATCCACGTATATCCACTGAGGAGATACTGGTGTCTGAAGCAGACAAGGGCATAGCCATACAGGCGACTATCACGTATGTTCCCTTGAACATCACTGAGAAACTGAGATTCAACTTTGATGAAGACTCACTGTTGCGCCTATCTTAAAGTACGCATATTTCCTAACACATAAATATCATTGTTAACACATTGATACATTATGGCCACAACAGATAGACAGAACCGATTACTAGTTGCCGAAGATTGGAGGAAGATATACCAATCATTCCAGCAGGCAGACTTCAAGAGCTACGACTTCGAGACACTTAGGAGGACCATGGTAGCGTATCTGCGTGAGAACTATCCAGACGATTTCAATGACTTCGTTGAAAGTTCGGAGTATGTTGCACTGATCGATCTGATCGCATACGTGGCACAGGCACTTTCTTTCAGGGTGGATCTAAACGCAAGGGAGAATTTCCTAGAGACAGCCGAGAGAAGAAACTCTGTTTTGAGATTGGCAAGACTGATCAACTACAACGCAAAGAGAAATCTACCAGCAACAGGTCTTTTAAAGATTGATTCAATTTCAACAACACAGGATGTCGCAGATTCAACAGGAACGAACCTAGCGAATTCAACCATCATATGGAATGATTCAGCAAATTCAAATTACAGAGAACAGTTCACATCAATACTGAATGCGGCCAACCAAACTGGACAACTGTTCGGTAGTCCCAGGGAGTCGGGAGCGATAGGCGGGATAGCAACAGAGATATACACACTGAGCTCAAACCAAACAGATCTTCCAATATTCACTTTCAATAAGAGTGTTGGTGGTATTACTAGACAGTTTGAGATAGTGCCAAGCACGATCAACAATTCAGAATCAATATACGAGTCGTCACCAGTTTCAGGAACAGGGTTGACATACACATACAGATCAGATGGATCTGGGGACAGTTCTAACAACACAGGATTCTTCTTTCTCTTCAAACAAGGAGTTATGCAACAGATAGACTTCACTGTGGACACTGCCACAACCAACTACGTCAAGTCATTAGCGGCCACTGACATCAACGATACTGATGTGTGGTTGTACCAGCTGGACCAGTTTGGACAGCTATCAAAAAAATGGACTATGGTACCATCACTGGCAGGAAACAATGCAATATACAACTCACTGTCAAAAGCAGAGAGAGACACTTACAATGTTGTAACAAAATCAAATGACTCTATTGACCTTGTGTTCGGCGATGGTAACTTCTCAAACTTACCATTAGGTTCGTTCAAAGCATATCACAGGACTAGTGACAATGCCAAGTTCGCTATTCAACCAGCCGACCTGAGCAACATACAAGTCGCAGTACCATACACGGATGCCAATGGTGCACAACAGACACTGACACTGACCATGAGTCTGAAAGCATCAGTGTACAACAGTGCCGCATCAGAATCAAACGCTTCGATCAAGGAAAAGGCCGCACAAGTTTATTATTCACAGAACAGAATGATCACTGCTGAGGACTATCAGGTTGTGCCACTTTCAGTATCACAGGAAATAGTTAAAGTACGATCAGTAAACAGATCAGCATCAGGCATATCAAGGGCCAAGGAAGTGCTAGATCCCACAGGTGCATACTCAAACGTAAATGTGTTTGCAGAAGACGGAATATTGTACAGGGAAGAAAGCACACAGCAGTTCACATTCTCATTCAACAACAGGAGCGAAATACAGTCAACGATTGATGTATCGGTAGAGGCAAAATTAAAAAAAGCATACGCTAGACAGTTCTACTACTTGAAGTACGCTACCAAGGATCTGAGCAGTCTGAGTGCAACTTGGAATTCTACAACAACAGGAACAAATACCAACACAGGTTACTTCACATCAGGCGGAGCACTGGTTGTTGGAGATTCCGCAACATCAAATTTGAAATATGCAAAAGTAGGGTCACTGATTAAATTCACGTCTCCCGACACTAGAGAATTTTTAAACGACAAATTAGTAACAGCAGGAACAGACAATGCAGAGGACAGAGCATGGGCTAAAATTGGTGCAGTTGTGTTGGATGGTGCAAATGGGGGTGTAGGAAATCTAGAGGACGGTACAGGACCGGTAACGATCAACGATATAATACCAAATGGATCTGTGATCAGTGCGGTGATACCTGCGTTCACAACAGCATTCTCAACAACCCTTGAAGCAGACATCATTGACAGGATTGAAGCATACGAGGAATTTGGTTTGAGATACGATCAGGATGCGGCAGAATGGAAAGTTATAACAAGCACGAATTTGAGTGCTAGTTCTGTATTCGGTACAGCAGGACAAGGCTCAATAGCAGGCACAAATCTTGACGCCAGCTGGTGGTTCAAATTCACTAATGACGGGAACACATATACGGTTTTATACAGGAAGCTGGATTACATATTCGAATCAGAGGGACAGAACAAGTTCCACTATGATGCACAGGAAAAAATTTACGACTACAAGACAGGTAAGAGTGTGAAAGACACAGTTAAGATATTAAAAACAAATTCGATAGTCTCAACAGGCAACAGTGTGGGCTATCCTATCACGTGGCAGGTAGTGGACACAGTGACTGAATCAGATGGATTCCAGGACAACAGGAAGGTCAAGGTCGGCTTCTACGATGATGACGATGACGGTGTGGTAGACAATCCGGAAATATTTGACATATTTGTTGAACCGGACACTTCTATAGCAAGTAAGTTCGTGTTCTTTGAGAAGTACATATCTTATGATACCATAGAGAGATACAGATTCTATGCCGCAACGAACTTTATCGTGGTCGAGAACGAAACAGACATAAATGTGAACACTACTACGTACACGGACGGTCAGCTGTTCTATTTCTATGATAGTGCAGAGGACGTGATCAAGAAATACAGCACAACAACAAACACGCTGACAACTACAACAGATTACATAGCCAAGAGAGGCAGGAGTTCGATCAACTTCCAATACAGGCACAACGCCGGTCAGGAAACAAGGATTGATCCCAGCGTGTCAAACATCGTAGATGTGTACATGTTGGAAAGAACATACGACAATTTATTCAGGATATGGTTACAGGATGGCGGGGTCAAACCAGAAGCTTCAACATCGGATCAGCTGAGGATATCGTACTCGGGAACACTTGATAAATTAAAATCACTATCAGACCAGGTGGTATACCATCCAGTGAAATACAGGATACTGTTTGGATCAGATGCAGATGAAGAACTACAAGCAACATTCAAAGTAGTCAAGAACACAAAAACAAACGTCTCAGATGCAGTGATCAGGACAAGAGTCATTGCCGCAATAAATGAATTCTTCGCACTGGACAACTGGGATTTTGGTGACAGTTTTTACTACACAGAATTAGCCGCTTACGTACACAACCAACTTGCTCCAGACTTACTGACAGCAGTGATTGTGCCAAACCAAGCAGGACAGACATTTGGGTCTCTGTTCCAAATCAATTCCGCGGCAGACGAGATTTTTATCAGTGGGGCCACCGTTGATGATGTTTCGATTATTACAGCACTAGGAGCCAATCAATTAGCATCCTCCGGTACAGTGGTAACGTCTACATCAACTGCCACAACAAACACCACAACAGGATCAGCAGTGTCAGGCTCTACTACAACAGGTTCCGGTTCATCAAGTTCAAGTACCGGCAGTAGTGGATCAGGATACTAATGGCTGACAATACAACAAACACATTAACCAATAACGAAGTTGTCAAACAAGGCAACAACGAGTACAGAAGAACTGTACAGCATCTACCGGCATTCTACAGGACGGACAGCAACCAGAGATTCCTGGCAAGCACACTAGATCCTTTGGTACAGAAAGGTGCATTAGAGAGACTAGACGGCTACATCGGTAGGAAAGATGCTTACACTAGATCAGTAACAGACAGATATCTCACAGCCACCAGCAGAGACAGGATGGCGTACCAGTTAGAACCTGCTGTGACATATACAGACAGAGACACTACTTCGGTGAATCCTGAGGACCAGGTCAGGTTCACAGGAACGTATGACGACTACATAAATCAGATCAAGTACTTCGGAGGCAAGGTGGACAACCATGACAGGCTGAACAAGGAACATGTATACGGGTGGAATCCGGCGATCGACTATGACAAACTGATCAATTACAGAGAATACTTCTGGATGCCAAGTGGACCCAATGCAATAGAGATAGATTCGGTAGGACCGTCGGCAGTAGCAGAATATGATGTGGTCAATCTTGCCAAGGGTGCATACAACTTCGGCCACAGGCCTGGTGAAAATAATCCCATAATAAAACTGTACAGGGGAAACACATACAGGTTTAAAGTCAATGCTACAGGACATCCGTTCTATATCATGACCGAACCATACAAGAGTCAGGTTGCAGAGGATGGTTCAACCTCAACACTTTACTCAACAGGCGTGACCAACAACGGAACCGATTACGGTACAGTGACATTCACAGTTCCACTTACGGGCACTCCGGACACTTTGTATTACCAGTGCGGCAATCACAATGCCATGTATGGTATATTACAGATCAGAACCATAAACACACTGGCAAAAATTAATCCCGAGGACGACATAGTGGGTGTTAAGAATTACAGTCTGAGAACATTGGATCTTTCCAATGGTATGAAAGTTAAGTTCACATCGGGTCAGCTGGCAACAGATTCCACGTACTTGAACAAGGAATACTACGTGGAAGGAGTCGGAGAAGCAATAACACTAACTGACGTAGAGAACCTTATAACACCGGCAAGTTATGCCACGGAAAGTACCATATCTTATGACTCCGTTGCTTTTGATTCAAGGCCCTATGCCAAGGCATACTACACGCCTGACACCAAGGATTACATAACAATAAAAAGAGATTCACTAGATCAGAATGCATGGTCTAGATACAACAGATGGTTCCATAAATCGGTCATAGAGGAAACGGCCAGGATAAACGGGTACACCTCAGTATTGGATGAGAACGACAGGGCCAAGAGGCCTGTTATTGAATTTGATTCGGGACTTGCACTTTACAATCACGGCACAGTTGCGAAAACATCTGTGACACTGTACGACACAGTAACAACTGATGCCTTCAGCGATGTTGTGCTTCAGACTGGTTACATCGTTGATGGTCTGTCCCTTGCAGAGGGAATGAGGGTAATATTCGCGGCAGATACCGATCCCACAGTCAAGAACAGGATATACAAGATCAGTTTTGCGACAGCAGGCGACAGCACACAGGTCATATCACTGACTGAAGAATCAGACGGAGTTCCAGCAGACAAAGATAACGTGTTTGTAGAATTTGGAACTGTCAACCAAGGCAAGAGTTTTTATTACGATCTTGCATCGACCTCGTGGAAGGAATCACAGCAGAAGACAGGAGTCAACCAACAGCCGTTGTTTGGCATGTGGGACAACACGCACACGAGTTTTGATGATGCAACAACATATCCAAACTCTTCATTTGTCGGTGCAAAAGTTTTTGAATTTTCAACATCAGACACAGCAACAACAGACACGGTACTGGGCATAAAGGTAAAATACAACACCATAAACAATGTTGGTGACATAGTTTTTGAATCGGATCATACATCGGGAACATTCACATACAAATCCGGATCAACAACCGTGACAAAGAAACTGGCAGAAGGACATCTTCACTACACGACAGGCAGGGAAACACACAACTCAAGGAGTGCCTGGATAAAGAGGACTAACGAGAGCAAACAGAGGGGCATAAGGACCTTCATCGTGGACAACACAGAGAAACAGTTATTTCCGATAGACTTCTACAAGAACTCTGCAGACTTAACAGACATAGAAGTTTCAGTGTCAGTGAACGGTTCAAGGAAAACAATAGCAACAGATTACACTCTTGTTACCGGCACAACAAACAAGTATGTAAAATTTATCAAGGCACTAACAGTCAATGACCAGGTTAGGATTGCCGGTTACAGCAGTGCTGACAAGTTGGCCGACAAAGGAATTTACGAAGTACCGGAAAATTTAGCTACAAACAGTCTGAACCAACAGTTGGGAACATTCACATTTGGACAGATACTTGGTCATGTCAGGGATATATTTGACAAGAACCAGGATGTGACGGGAGCAATACCAGGTACATCAAATCTCAGAGACAAACCAGATGCGAGACTGAAGGGTGGTAGCATACACCAACATGAAGCACCATTACTCCCGGCAGTGTTTGGTCTGATTGATCAGGACGCTAATGTGATATCAGCAATAGAGCATGCCAGTCAGGAATACGAGAAATGGTATAACTCATTTTTAACACAAGCAATAGGAACAGCATACGAGGGTGTTGCCGCAGATAGAGTTGACGAAATTGTGACAGCGATCACACCAGGAAGGAATAGTACCTTCCCATTCTACTATGAGGACATGATAGGTTGGGGAGAAAATGTTTCAACAAGGACTTACACAGTGCTTGGGGAGTCACAAACGGATTATGCACTTGATTCACAACACAACATAACGACACCTAGCAACAGGGCAGTCTATGTTTATCTGAACGAAGCACAGTTGATCCTAGGCACAGACTATACGTTCAGCACAATAGATGACAGCGTAACCATACTGACTACACTTACAGAGGGTGACATTGTTAAGATCAAGGATTACACAGACACAACTGGAAGTTACATGCCACCATCTCCGACCAAACTTGGAATGTATCCAAAATTCAAACCGGAATCTTTTATAGACACAACTTACGTAACCAATACAGCAGTGATCAGGAGGCATGATGGATCAATCATAAAAGCATATGGTGACGAGAGGGACGACCTAATACTTGAATTAGAGAAAAGGATCTACAACAATCTTAAGACAGCACATGATCCGGCCTTGCTTGACATACATGACGTGATGCCTAGTGCATTCACATCAACGGAATACAAACTACAAGAAATTAACGATATTGCGGCAACTGACTTCTACACATGGTCAGGCAGGAACAATGTGCAGTATATTAATAACACAAGTTTTGTTGAAGGTTCTCCATTCACATACAACTATGCAAGAAGCACTGACCGATTAAACATCCAAACTCTTCCAGGACACTGGAGGGGTATATACAACTATTTCTACGATACAGATGCACCGCACGTAAGACCATGGGAGATGTTGGGACACTCGGAGAAGCCAACTGACTGGGAAACCACATACGGACCAGCACCATACACGTCAGCAAATGATGTTTTATGGACAGCCATTGCAACAGAGCCAGGCAGGTATGGCAAGCCAGAAATTAAAACTTATCTACCGGTTGATGCATCAGGTAACCTATTGGATCCACTTGCGGCAGGACTTGTAGACAACTTTGACATACCGGGCAGACAGGCCTCTTGGAAATTTGGAGATTGGGGTCCAGCAGAAACATCATGGAGAAAATCAAGTGCATATCCTTTTACTGTGTTAAAGACACTGGCACTGACTAAACCAGCCAAGTTTTTTTCAAACATGTTTGATCCTTCGAGATTATCAACAAACACAGGAGGGAATCAGATAGACACAGACACAGGTATCAGGAGAACACTGGCCACATCCAAATACCATTTGGAAACAGTGACTGACAATAATACTGGAGTGACAACAAGGTACCAGACAGCAGGATACCAACCATTTGTGGTCAACTATTTGATATCACGTGACTTAGATGTAACAGCATTCTACTACAACAAGATGAAAAATCTGTCAACACAGTTGGCATACAAACTGGGCGGATTCACTGACAAGGATAACTTAAAAATACTAACTGATTCTGTGTCACCGGGTTCAGCGTCAGGCTCAAAATTCATACCGGATGAGAACTACAAGATACTTTTCAGGACATCAAACCCTGTTGAAAGTTTCCAATACTCGGGTGTGTTGATAGAGAAGAATACTGATACCAGTACTGACGGTTCCACGCTTTTAGGTGGATACAAGATACTGGGATACTCAACAACAAAACCGTATTTCAAATTTAACTATCCTGTCAAGACAACAACACATTCCGCAGTATCAGTCGAGGGAGCAACATCGGTCAAACGATTCAATAGCTTCCAAGAAAATACACAGACTATACCTTATGGATATGTGTTCAACACAATACAGGATGTTACGGATTTTCTTTTTGGATATGGACACTGGCTAGAAGACCAAGGATTCAAATTCAACAAGTACTCAAACGAATTGAAAGAAACATTGAACTGGGCAAATGCAGTAAGAGAATTTCTGTTCTGGACCACACAGGAATGGGCTCCGGGAAGTGCAGTGACAGTGTCACCAGCCGCGGCAGGATTTGAACTAGACACAGACAACTCTATTGTTGGTAAATTAAGGAACCTAGCAGGTGATTATTCATTACTGGACGCAGGTGGAAGGAAGATAGACATAGGGGAGATATCAACAAAACGTATTGGCAAGACATTTGACTTAACGATCAAGTCAGACGGCATAGGTCTGTACAACATAGCACTGAACACAGTACAGAAAGAACAAATATTGTTGTTTGACAACAGCACAGTGTTCTCAGATATTATATATGATCCGTTCACAGGATTCAGACAGCAGAGACTAAAAGTTGTAGGATGGAAAACGGCAGGATGGAACGGCGACTACTATGCTCCGGGTTTTGTGTTTGATGCCGCACAGGTATTTTACTGGAAGGCAAACACAGACTACAGGATAGGTGACTCCGTGGAGTACCAAGGAAAATTCTATGTTGCGACAGTGAATCATAACTCGACAGGAACTTTTCAAAACTCCAACTGGCAATACAAAAGAGAAAAACCAGCACCGCAGTTGATTCCAAACTTTGACTACAAGATCTCACAGTTCAACGACTTCTACAATCTAGAGACAAACAACTTTGATGAATCACAACAGCAGTTGGCACAGAGACTGACAGGATACCAGTCAAGGGATTATCTAGAGAACTTATTTGTTAATGATGTTTCACAGTACAAGTTCTATCAAGGTTATATCAGGGAGAAAGGTACACAGAATGCCATAGACAAGATATTGAAGGCCCAGTACGAGGGAGAGGACATCAGTCTGGAAATGTATCCAGAATGGATGATCAGGACAGGAAGATTTGGAAACACCGATTCCGTGGAGAACATACAGATCACATTGAAAGACAGCGAAATAACAGCAGATCCACAGAGCATAGAACTGTTTGATACATCAAATGACACAAGAGAATTTACGAGATCGGTGTATGTCGGAAAGGATGACATGTATTACAAACCCGTTGAGTACACTGCCGCAACAACTTTTGGCAGACTTGACTACGCCAAAGAGGGTATAGACAGGGAACATGCACAGGTCTACAAGACAGCAGGGTATCCACAACTGACCCAGGTACAGCACACGGCCTTTGACATAACGGATCTTAATAACCTAGATATGAATGCCATAACGGCAAATGATCTTGTATGGGTGGCGAACAAATCCAACAAGGACTGGGACGTGTTCAGGATCACCAGTGCCAGACTCAAGATAGCCCAGCTAAGGTCAATCAACAATGCCTCGCAGTTGGAACTGACGTTCACAGGTTCCCATGGACTTACAGGAAACTCACCAACAAAACTTGCAGACTACTTTGGAATATCAAACAGTGAGGAAACAACACTGAATGGTGTACACCAGGTGTCCAGCATACTAGATCACAAGACTGTGATAATAGATTACACAGGCAACACAGGATTCATACCAACACTTGAGGATGGATCAACAGCAGACAGCTACGGGAATGTCTACAAGTTCGTTTCGGTCAGGTTAAATTCAATGGACAACGTGAATGATCTAATCAACTATGCTGACTACAATGACAAGGACGATGCCATAGAAAAACCCGGCGATAAAGTTTACGCTGATACAGACAGTTCAGGACTGTGGCAGACGTATGAGAAGCAAGATCCGTACGTAACAAAACTGATACTGAGTTCTGACACATCAACATCAAACCAACAGTTTGGATGGGACATGGTGGCAAGGGCAGACGGAAGGGCCCTTGTTGTTTCTGCTCCAGGAAAGGCTCAGGGAGAAGTACACTTTCTATTCCGTTCAACTACAACGGCAGGAACACTGTTCCAGTCACAGTCAACACAGACCATGACAGAAAATGATGACAACACTAGTAGGTTAGGTGATTCTTTATCAATGAGTACAGATGAGAACTTTGTTGTAGCAGGTGCACCATACACAAACACAACAAGTTCAGATGGTAGCACGAGATACACAGACAGTGGATTGGTTAAAATATACCTATGGGATCCAGATACATTCAAGTATGGAATACTGAACACTTTAACTCCACCAGAAGATGGTTCAACAACAGACTCATCACAGGCACAGAACTTCGGTTGGTCACACAAGATCTCAGAACCAGGTGTGGGATCAGGCAGAACAACATCAACCAAATATCTTTTTGTTGGAGCACCGGGATACGGTGATGATGTAGGACAGATATACATGTATGAGTGGGGGATTGGTGCAGATGGATCAACATACGACACATGGACACAGAATTTAACGATCACATCCGCAGATCCAGGAGCAGGAAAGAGTATTGGACACAGTTTGGAAGCTAATGATAATGGAGACATACTGGCAGTTAGTTCACTTGCCCCGGGACAGGCAGGCAAGGTAGAAATATACATAAGAAG
>Ga0114997_10004254_pt1 | contig 11131 bp, 12 predicted proteins | sample ArcticOcean_MG_C_2_FD_87045 | JGI IMG/M metagenome (GOLD analysis project Ga0114997, IMG submission 87045) | Marine microbial communities from western Arctic Ocean - ArcticOcean_MG_CB4_136 | ecosystem: Environmental > Aquatic > Marine > Oceanic | place: Arctic Ocean: Canada Basin | collected... | reverse complement strand
GATAAAGAAGATTATAAAAAATCAGTAGATCAAGCAATTCAGTTTGTATCAGGTAAATCAAGAGATATACAAAAAAATCTATCTAAACAAATGGAAGAAGCAAGTGAAAAGCTAAATTTTGAAAGAGCTTCTATTTTTAGAGATAGAATTAAATCCTTAAATATAATTCAATCATCGCAAAGAATTAATGAAGCTAATCTGGTTGATGCTGATGTAATTGCTGCCTATAAAGAATCTGGAAAAACTTGTATTCAGGTATTTTTTTATAGGTCCAAACAAAATTGGGGCAACCAAGCTTATTTTCCAAAACATGATCCTGACCAAGACGTATCTGAAATAATGTCTTCTTTCTTGATGCAATTTTATGAAAATAAAAATGTTCCAAAATTAATAATTATCAATACAGAAATTGAGGACAAGAAATTAATTGAAGAAACTTTAAGCAAAAAAGAAAGTAGTACAATTTCAATTAATATAGCAAAAAAAGGTACTAAAGCTAAAGTTATTGCTATGGCAGAAAAAAATGCCAAAGAGTCACTTAATAGAAAAATTTATGAAACAAATAATAACAAAAATTTATTTGATGGTGTGGCTAAAAAATTTGATCTTAAAAATAGCCTAAACTTAGTTGAAGTTTATGATAATAGCCATATCTCAGGAACCAATAGTGTGGGTGCTATGATTACTTTTGGGAATGAAGGGTTTATTAAAAAAAGATACAGAAAATTTGATATTAAAACAAAAGGTGCTGAGCAAGATGATTTTGCAATGTTAAAAGAAGTTCTTACCAGAAGATTTAAAAGAGCAATGTTAGAAAAGGGAAATTATTTAACTCTCCCTGATTTGATATTAATTGATGGTGGCAAAGGTCAATATTCATCTGCCAAAGAAGTGTTAGATGAATTTGGTTTATACGATCTACCCATGATTGCTATTGCTAAAGGTAAAATGAGGAATAGTGGCGATGAAACATTTTTTTACCAAGGCAAATCTTTTAAGTTCGAAAAAAATGACCCCACTCTATTTTTTATGCAACGACTTCGTGATGAGGCACACAGGTTTGCAATCAACTCTCATAGAGCTAAAAGATCTAAAGGAATTACAAAATCATTATTAGATCAAATAGATGGTATTGGATCTATTAGAAAAAGAGCACTATTAAACCATTTTGGCTCTGCTAGAGCTGTTGAATCTGCTAGTTTCGACGAAATTAAAACAGTTGAAGGTGTTGAGGAAAAAGTTGCAAAAAAGATATATAACTTCTTTCACGAATAATTATGCTTAAAAAAATTCCAAATATTTTAACAATTGGTAGGATAATAATTGTACCTTTTTTTGTTCTAGCATTTTATTTGCCAGGCTTTTATGGTGATTTAACTGCATGCGTATTGTTTGTAATTGCTTCATTTACTGATTTTTTGGATGGAATGTTGGCAAGAATGATGGGTGAAGAGTCTAAGTTAGGTGAATTACTTGACCCCATAGCAGATAAAATTATTGTTGCTACTGCACTTATATTGCTTGTTATGAGTGGAACAATTAGACATTACGAGGTTATTGCTGCAATTATAATACTTACAAGAGAAATACTAATATCAGGCTTAAGAGAATTTTTAGCTAGAGGGCAAATTAAATTACCAGTAACTAATTTAGCAAAATTAAAAACTTTTTTACAAATGGTTGCTATAGCTCTGTTACTGACAGGAGAAACTGGTAATAAAATTTTAAACTTTCAAAATTATAATGCTCAAACTATTGGCATAATCCTGCTTTGGCTTTCTGCATTTTTAACTCTATATACTGGTTATGAATATTTAAGAAAAGGCATTGACCATGCAATGTCAGAAGATAATAAAAAATAAATAATCTATTTTTTTCTAACTAAAGCCTGATAACTTTCATTTAAATCAATTATAGTTTCACAAACTTTGAATTGATTATCTGCAATACATGATACTGGTGTTACTTCTGCAGCTGACCCAGTTAAAAAACAACCAACAAAATTTTTTAGTTCTTTTGGTTTAATTTTTCTCTCATTAATTTTGATTCCTTTAGATTTTGCAATCTCAATAACTGTTCTTCTTGTTATTCCATCTAAAAAACAATCTGGAATTGGAGTGTGTATCTCTCCATTTTTATCTTTAAAAAAAATATTTGCTCCAGTTGCTTCTGCAACATTTTCTTCATGATCCAGCATTAAAGAATCTGTATAACCTTGCTGTTCTGCTTCATGTTTTGACAGAGTGTTGATCATATACAAACCCGATGCTTTTGTATCCCACGGTATTGTATTTGGTGCTGGCTTTCTCCAGTTTGAAATATTTAATTTAATCCCATTAACTTTTAATTTTGGATCAAAATAAGAACCCCAATCCCAAGTTGCTACAGCAACATGAATTTTTGTTTGTTGTGCAGAGATTGCCATCATTTCACTGCCTCTCCAGGCCATTGGCCTTACATAGCCATCTTTTATATTTTGAACTGAAACAATTTTATTACATGCATCATTTATTTCTGCTTCTGAGTATGGCATTGTAATTCCCATTCTTTTAGCTGAATAAAAAAGTCTTGTAGTGTGTTCTTCTAATTTGAATATTGATCCATCATAAACTCTTTCTCCTTCAAAAACACAGCTGGCATAATGAAGTCCATGGTTTAAAATATGGATTTTGGCATCAGCCCAATCAACAAGCTCGTTATTATACCAGATTTTACCAGATCTTTTATCGTAAGGTATCATGAATGAAATATTTTAAATTTTATTAAAAATTATCTTTGTATCTATAATATGTCAATATAACTTACCAATAATGAAAGAACTTTTATATTTAAAAGATACTCAGTTAAAAGAACTAATAGAGAAACTGTTTACAGGTTATAAAGAATCATTTGCTGATGCGAAGGAAACATTGAATAAATACTCTATTGGAATAGCTCATCATAAAGTTTTACATCTTCTTTCAATGTATAAGGGTATTACAATTTCTGAATTACTTAAAAAGTTAAAAGTTACCAAACAAAGCTTAAATAGAGTATTGAAAGACTTAATTAAACTTGAAACTATTTTATTCAAAAAAGATCAACAAGATACAAGAGTAAAGCATATTTTTTTAAACGACAAAGGGGAAAAAATATTTGAAGAAATATTTTTAGCACAAAAAAAAAGAATCTATAATGCTTTATTAGATTCAGGCTCTGAGCAAGTGCTAAACTTTAACAGTGTTTTAAAAAAAATAATTAATGAATAATTTTATAGCCCATATTTTAGTTATTGATGATGATGATGGAATAAGATCTCTAGTCAAACAGTATCTAAATGAAAATAATTATTTAGTTACTACTGCTAATAGTGCTGAAGATGCAACAGAAAAAATTTTAATTATTAAGTTTGATCTAATAGTCTTGGATGTGATGATGCCTGGAAAAAATGGCTTAGAGTTTATCCAGGAGAATAAAGAAAAAATTAATACACCCATAATTCTATTAACTGCGAAAGGTGAGGCTAATGACCGAGTTGAGGGATTAGAAATAGGTGCAGATGATTATCTCCCAAAGCCTTTTGAGCCTAAAGAGCTCATACTAAGAATAAAAAATATTTTAAATAAGACAAAAATAAATAATCAAAAAAGAATTATTGAATTTGATAATATAAAGATTGATTTAAACAAGCTTTTAATTTTTAAAAATGAAATTGAATTCAAAATAAACAATACAGAGAAAATTATTTTAGAAAAAATGATTAATCAACCTGGAAAGACATTTTCAAGAGAGGATATTGGGAAATTAATTGATTTAGATAAAGAAAGATCGATAGACGTTATAATTACAAGATTAAGAAAAAAAATTGAAATTAATCCAAAGAATCCTAAATACTTACAAACATTAAGAGGGGTTGGCTATGTCTTATGGATTGAGTAGCTTATTAAAAAATTTATTTCCTAGAAGACTTTTTTATAGAGCTCTTTTAATTGTAGCTACACCAATAATCATTTTACAACTAGTCATTACTATTGTTTTTTTTGATAGTCTTTGGATTAAAACTAATAAGGGAATGACTCGTGCCTTGATTGGTGAAATAAAAACATTTATTGTAGCCTATGATAATGGAAAATATAATAACAATGATTTATCTGGTCTCTTTTCTATCTACTTAGATTTAAATGTAAAATACAAAGAGGATGTATTTGTAAAAAAAGAAAAAAAGAAAAGATGGTTTAGTCCAATTGACAGAACTTTAAGAAGAGAACTCAAGTCTAATATAGGTAGTGAAAATTACTGGTTTGATACTACTGCCTATAAAGAATTAATTCATATAAATATCAAACATAATGATGGGTATTTTGAATTTTTAATTCCAAAAGATAGAGTAACTAGTACATCCGCAAGGATGTTTGCGCTATGGATAACACTTCCTGCATTACTATTAATATCAATTGCAATAATATTTTTAAAAAATCAAACAAGACCAATCATCAATCTTGCTAAAGCAGCAGAAAGATTTGGTAGAGGAGAAAATATTGATGAGTATAGACCATCTGGTGCTTTAGAAATAAGGCAAGCAGGCTTTGAGTTCGATAAAATGAGAAAAAGAATAATGAGACATTTAAATCAAAGATCTGAGATGCTATCAGGAATAAGTCATGACCTAAGAACGCCTCTAACAAGAATGAAACTCCAAATAGCCTTCATTGAAGACAAGGAATTGTCTAAAAAAATGTCTTTAGATATTGATGAAATGGAAAAAATGCTTAATGAATACTTGCAATTTACTAGCTCAAGTTACTCTGAAAAAGATGAGGCTTTTAATATTTCAGAATTGATAGAAGGCACTATCCATAAACTTAAAAACAATGGAATCTCAAAAGAAATAATTCCTAGAATTTATATGAATGGTAGGAAAAATTTAATCCAAAGATCATTGAATAATTTAATTGATAATGCTCTTAAATATGCCGATAAAATTAATCTACAACTATCAAAAAAAAATAATAACATATTAATTATTATTGATGATAATGGCCCTGGTATTCCGAAAGAAGAATATGAAAATGTTTTTAAACCGTTTTATAAAATAGATAAAAGTAGAGGGGACTCAAAATCAAGTGTTGGCCTTGGTCTGTCTATTACTTCTGATATTATAAAATCACATGGAGGAAATATTATATTAGAAAAATCTCCTTTAAATGGTCTTAGAGTTAAGATTTTTTTACCTTTGTAGTTTTTTTTTTTTGTTTTTGAATTTCTTTTTCAAGCTTTTCGACTCTTTTAATTAAAATATCGGTTTCTTCTTTACTAGTTAGCTTCATTTTAAAAATTACTTCATCTCTCTTAGACCCTAAAATATTAAAAATTTCAGCGCTTAAATCTTTATAGGAAATAAGTCCTTGCTCAAATAATCTTGCTAATTTATCAAATACAAATTTGGATTTTGTCATATATTCATTTATAAGATTAATATACTTTATAAGTGGTTTTTTAAAAATGTTTACTAATAATTTTGACCCAGTTGCTTTTCAAATTTTTTCATTACAAATTAGGTGGTATTCATTGGCCTATATAGTGGGAATTTTATTGGGCTGGATATATTGTAAAAAAAAATTAATCAATGACAAAAATATATTAAGTTTATTTGATGATTTTATAACGTACTTAATTGTAGGAGTCATTTTAGGTGGAAGAATAGGTTATGCCTTATTCTATAATTTAGAATATTACTTAATAAATCCAACAGAAATTCTCATGGTATGGAACGGAGGAATGTCATTTCATGGTGGCTTAATTGGAGTTGTAATGGCAGCTAAATTATTTTCAATAAAATATAAAATTAATCAATTTATATTTTTAGACTTGGTTGCACTATCTGCACCTATTGGAATATTTTTTGGAAGAATTGCAAATTATATAAACTCTGAGCTCTACGGTAGGGCCACCGACCTTCCTTGGTCTGTAAAATTTATATTAATTGATAATACTAATAGACATCCATCACAATTATATGAAGCGTTTTTTGAAGGAATTATCTTATTTCTTGTTCTTGGATATTTTTTCACCAAAGGCTATTTAAAAAAGCCAGGACAAATATCTGCTTTATTTTTAATTTTTTATTCATTATTTAGATTTATAACGGAATTTTTTAGATCTCCCGACCCACAAATTGGTTATTTAATTTTAAACTTAACTCTAGGTCAATTGATAAGTGTTCTTTTTTTAATCTTCGGTGGAGTTTTATTTTTTTACAAAAAAAATGAAAATTAATCAAAAAGATCTGCTGACCCTAGATAATTTTATAGAAGAGTCTCTTTATAATAAAAAATTTGGCTATTATATGAAAAAAAACCCTTTTGGAAAAGAGGGAGACTTCATAACTGCACCTCACATATCAAGTCTTTTTTCTGAAATGATTGCAATTTGGATAATTTCTTTTTGGGAAAATTTAAAATCCCCAAAACAATTTAATTTAATTGAACTTGGCGCTGGTAGTGGCGAAATGATGAAAACATTAGTCAATACATTTGATAAATTTCCTAAATTTAAAAGTGCTTGCAACATTTACATCCTTGAAAAAAGTGAATTACTTAAAAAATTACAAAAAAAAAATATTAGATATAAAAATATCAAATGGTTAAAAAATATTAATGAGTTAAATAGCTTTCCATCTATTTTTATTGCAAATGAATTCTTTGATTCCTTACCAATTAAACAATTTATAAAGAAAAAAAATAAATGGCATGAAAGACATGTTAAGTTTACAAATTACCAAAAACCAAAATATTTTGATATTCCATTTGACATGCAAAAATTTGAAGGAGAAATAAAATTCAAAATTTCTCATAAACAAAAATTCATTGAATACTCACCCCTCGCAATGAATTATTTAAAAAATTTAACCAGTAGGATTAAGGTTAATAATGGTGGTATTTTAATTATAGATTATGGATACACAAATAAAGAAATTGTAAATACTCTTCAGGCAATTTCTAAACACAAGTATAGCGACGTTCTAGATGATTTTGGAAATTCTGATATTACATATAACTTAAGTTTTAATCTAATTAACCAAATAATTAAGAAATTGGGTTCATTTTGCTCTTTCACCACTACTCAAAAAGAATTTCTATTAAAGCTTGGAATATTAAAAAGGGCTGAAATATTATCTAAAAATATGCCATTTAGTAAAAAAGCTGATATTTACTTTAGGGTTCAAAGATTAATTGATAAAAATCAAATGGGAGATTTGTTTAAGGTGATGTTTGTTACTAATAAAAAAAATAAATTTAAATTAGGGTTTTAAGCTGATTAAATCAAAGAAACTATCTAGATTTAAAGATACAAAACATGCTTTCTTCAATAGATCGGGTGGCAAATCTATCGGTATATATAAGAGCTTAAATTGTAGCCCAGGGTCATTTGATAAAAAAAAGAATGTGGATAGTAATCTAAAGATTGTAATTAAAAAAATTAAATCTAACTCAAAAAAAATAATATTATTAAACCAAATTCACAGTAATAAATTTACTTATATTGATAAAAAATCTAAAACTAAAAACACTGGATTTAAAGGTGACGCTTTAATCACTAATAAAGCTGACACGATTATAGGTGTTTTAACTGCTGATTGTGCCCCAATATTAATACATGATCAAAACCGCAAAATGATTGCAGCTATCCATGCCGGCTGGAAGGGTGCTTACAAAGGCATTGTAACGAATGTTATAAAATTTATGATAAAAAAAGGATGCTCACCCATAAGTATGACTGCTGTTATTGGGCCATGTATTTCAATAAAAAATTATGAAGTAAAAGAAGATTTTATAAAAAGATTTATAAAAAAAGACAAGAAAAATAAAGTTTTTTTCAGAAAAATTAGAAATAAAAATTATTTTAGCTTAAATAAATATATTTATTCTCAATTAAAGAGCTTAGGTATAAAGAATATTGACACAATTAATAAAGATACTTTTGATGTGAAAAACAATTTTTTTAGCGCAAGGAGATCTATTGGTCGCAATGAGAATGATTATGGTAGAAATATTTCAATAATTATGATTAATTAATACTATCACATGAAATTATTATCTGGAAATAGCAACAAACCCTTAAGTAAAAAAATTGCTAAGTTTTTAAAGACCAAACTTGTAAATTCTAGTATTAGAAAATTTTCTGATGGAGAAATTTATATAGAAATTAATGAAAATATTAGAGGTAATAGTATTTTCATACTTCAGTCTATCTCCTCACCAGCAAATGATAACTTAATGGAATTGCTACTTTGTATTGATGCATTAAAAAGATCCTCGGCAAAAAATATTACTGCTGTTATTCCCTATTTTGGTTATGCAAGACAAGATCGAAAAGTGGTACCTAGAACTTCTATATCTGCTAAACTTGTTTCTAACTTAATTACCAAGGCCGGTGCTGACAGGGTTGTTACTGTTGATCTTCATGCTGGCCAAATTCAGGGATTTTTTGATATCCCTGTAGACAATTTGTTTGCTACTCCTATCTTTGCAAGACATGCTAAAAAAAATATTAAAGGTAAAAATATTATTTGTGTTGCACCAGATGTTGGGGGAACTGAGAGAGCAAGGGCCCTTGGTAAAATTTTGAATATTGGTCTTGCCATTGTAGATAAAAGAAGGCCTAAACCAGGCCAATCACAAGTTATGAATGTAATAGGTAATGTTAAAGGTAAAACTTGTATTATAGTTGATGATATTATTGACTCTGGTGGAACAATAGTAAATGCCGCAAAAGCATTAAAGAATAGAGGAGCAAAAGATGTTTACGTTTACATCACTCATGGAGTTCTAAGTGGAGAGGCAGTCGATAAAATAAAAAAATCGGTTATCAAAAATTTAGTAATAACAGATACAATTGACAACGAAGATAAAATTAAGAAAGCCAAAAATATAGAAGTTTTACCAATTTCAAGCCTTATGGGTGAGGCTATCAAAAGAATTTCAAATTCAACGTCTGTATCTGATTTATTTAAATAATTATCTTGAGTTATTATTGAACATGAGCTAAAAACCCTTGTTTTATGAATTCACTTGACGCAAACGCTAGAAATACTAAATCTAAGGGAGATATAAGATCCCTTAGGTTAAAAGGCAATGTTCCAGCCATTATTTATGGAGGTAGCGCACAAAATGAAAAAGTTTCTATATCCAAAAAAACTCTTAAATCTCTATTAGATAAAGAAGGTTTTCTATCAAGTATAATTACTCTTAATGTTGATGGTAAAAATCAAAACGTTTTACCGAGAGAAATTTCATACAATGTTATATCTGATGAACCTACTCATGTTGACTTTCTTAGAGTAGTTACTGGAGTCAAAATTAGAATAGAGGTGCCAGTACAATTTATTAATCATGAAAAATCACCTGGTTTAAAAAGAGGTGGAGTGCTAAATATAGTCAGAAGAAAAATTGAATTAAAATGTCCAAGTGAAAAAATTCCAGAAGCGATTGTGCTAGATTTAGATGGAGTGGATATTGGAGAAAGCTTTAAAATATCTTCTGTTAAACTAGAAGAAGGTGTTACACCAACAATTATAGGAAGAGATTTTGTAATTGCAACATTGGCAGCACCTACTGTTATGAAAGAACCTGAAAAACCAGCGGAAGTAGCAGAAGAAGGAGCTGACGCAGCAGAAGAAGGTAAGGATGCAGCTCCAGCGGACGGAGAGAAAAAAGAAGGTGAAGAAAAAAAAGCCCCTGAAGAAAAAAAATAATCAAATTATATTAGTGAAGATTCCTAGATACGACTTAAAAAAATTATGCTTCTATTTGTAGGTTTAGGAAACCCAACTCCTGATAGCGAAAATAACAGACATAATATTGGTTTTAAGATGATTGATGCTCTCAATCTAAAATTTGGACTATCAAAACAAAAACCTAAGTTCAAAGGATTACTAACTACTGGAAATATCAATGAAAAAAAAGTTTATGCAATAAAACCGTTAACTTTTATGAATAATTCTGGAATTTGTATTCGTGAATTAATAGAATACTTTAAAATAGATGCTGAAGATGTGTTTGTATTTCATGATGATCTGGATATTGAATTTGGTAAAGTAAAAGCAAAATTTGCTGGATCAAGTGCTGGGCATAATGGAATTGAATCAATAGATAAGTTTATTGGAAAAGATTATTCAAGAGTAAGAATAGGAATTGGAAGACCAAAAACAAAGGCTGATGTATCGGACCATGTATTAAAAGATTTTGATGAAGATGAGGTGTTACAGTTAGAAAAGATCACAGACAATATTATCAATTCAGTATCAATTTTGATTGATAAAAAATTAGATTTATTTTCAAGTACAGTAAATAATAAATAGATGAGTTTTAAGTGTGGAATTGTTGGCTTACCCAATGTTGGTAAATCAACATTATTCAACGCTCTTACAAATTCAAGTAAAGCTCAGGCTGCAAACTTCCCTTTCTGCACAATTGAACCTAACATTGGCATTGTCCCTGTGCCGGATGAAAGACTGAATAAATTAGTTGAGATATCAAAATCAAAAAAAAAAATAAACACAACTATAGAGTTTGTAGATATTGCCGGACTTGTAGCAGGTGCCTCTAAAGGTGAAGGCTTAGGAAATAAATTTTTATCTCATATAAGAGAAGTAGATGCAGTAATACATATGATCAGATGTTTTGACTCTGATGATATTCAAAATGTGAACCCAACTGTTGATCCAGTTAGAGATTTGGAAATTATTGAAACAGAAATGATGTTAGCAGATCTTGAATCAATACAAAAAAGATTAGAAAAAAATAATAAGAAAAACGTGGATGAAGAACAATTAAAAATATTAGAAGTTGCTTCTGACTGCATAAATAATTCAAAAGATATCAGAATACTTTACGAACAATTTGAAAAAAAATTAATAAACCAAAGTGGTTTACTATCTTTAAAGCCTAAAATTTTTGTATGTAACGTTGATGAAGAAAGTGTTCAAAGTGGGAATAAATACACTCAAGCTTTTATTGAAAAATTTGGGGAAAAAAATACTTTAATAGTTTCAGCTGATATTGAGAACCAAATAAATCAATTAGAAAATGAAGAAAAAGAAAATTATATGGAGATGATTGGATTAAAAAGAACTGGCTTAAATATGTTAATT
>Ga0114997_10004252_pt1 | contig 11132 bp, 8 predicted proteins | sample ArcticOcean_MG_C_2_FD_87045 | JGI IMG/M metagenome (GOLD analysis project Ga0114997, IMG submission 87045) | Marine microbial communities from western Arctic Ocean - ArcticOcean_MG_CB4_136 | ecosystem: Environmental > Aquatic > Marine > Oceanic | place: Arctic Ocean: Canada Basin | collected... | reverse complement strand
GGGATTGAAGCTGACTCAAACTAGTCGACACAGCTTTATATTGATCTAGCGCCGGTTGAAACTGCTTTTCCCTGTATAGGTTATCTGCAGCCTCTAGATCTGCGTTGATTTCCTCATATTCAATAGCTGCCCAGAAAATAACGCCGGTATCCTCCAGGTCAAGCTGTCGCCTTAGAATACCTCTCGTGAGCTCTTTCCCTCGTTCCTGAAACATTTCAAGCCGAGCTGACTCTAGAGGAGTAACAGCAGCTTGTGTCTCAGGCCTTGGGGTCTCCTCCCTGTTGGTCACCGACGGAGAACTATTCGGTGAAGTTGTGGCTCCCGTTGAAGTATTCGATGGTAAAAAATAAAATAGTAAACCGGCAAAAAAGAGCAGGAAGGCACCGGCAAATAGAACGCGCTGCAGGGGTACGGCCTCATTCTGACGCTTACTAATAAGGTCCGGGCTGGCGGGTGTCGTTATTTCCGAAACGAAGGATGATCGGCGTGAAAAAGCGACTGATTCTATTGCCGTTGAGGTGCCCTCGAAATGGTTTCCCAGTGATTCACGCAACTCTACGAGCGTGCTGGGTCGTTCAAACGGAGATTCGCTTAGCATAGCGCGAAGCTGTTGCTCAAGGTGGGCGTCGATTGGCAAATCAAGTTCCGCATCTTTTTCCCAGGGTTTGCCTGCAAGCACTCTAAATAAAATACAACCCAGCGAATAGATATCGTCATCTGAGCCCGGATCCCTGCCCGCCAGAACCTGCGGGCTTAAATAGGTTTGTTGATCGCCCGGGTAGGTGGCGGTAGGCTGCGCGAAACCGGTGATGTGGACGAGCCCTGACGCGTCTACCATGATATTACTAGGGCTTAGTGTTCCGTGTGGGATGCCAAGATTGTGGGCATAGGTCAGAGCCTCCAATACTTGCCGGAGCAGTGGCCAGATTTTTGGATGGTCAAGGTCAAAAATTTGGTAATCCGTCAGGTAGGGTTCAACCAAGTATTGAAGTCCGTTCTCGATTCCTGCCTCAACGCTAAGAGAGATATTTTGGTGCACGAGGCCCTTAAGCCTGCTTACGCGGGTGTTGACTGCTGACCAGATATCGTTATCCAAGCTCGTCGTCATAAACCTGATCAATACCCGATCGCCAGTTTGGTTGTGCGTGGCAACCCAGGATTCAACAGACCCAGATGAGTCAGGGTCCAAGGCTGACCTTTTACTCAGAACATATTGTTTCGGGAACACTTGACCTTCCCGGAGTTGCAAATTCATTGACACTACCGATGATGAATACGATGCCTAGGTTACTGTACTTTTATTGCGGGTTCATTGTGCTGGGAAACTGCTTTCCTGTACGTAAATTTTCTTAAGGAGTTTTCGCCACTGGGCATACTGTTCCTGTGCGGTGCCGGTAAGCTCAATAGTCCGGCCTTCGATATCAAGTACATAAGGTGTGATTTCGGTGCCGAGAGATTGGCTCAGTTCACGTAGGGACTCGGCGTGAATTTCTGCTTCCTTACGGCGCTGCAATCCATTTTTAATCGCGCCAATCCCTCCTACAACCGCCCCCGCGGCAGCGGCATCCGTTGCCCAGCTGTTTCCTTCACTGCCTGCTGCTATCCCGATAGCCATTAAACCTATACCTGTTAAAAGACTGGTTTTAGCCTGACGTTGCACTTCCCGAAGGCGGATGGCCTCATCATAGGTAGCATGCCTCCATTCATCGTATGAAGGTTTCATCTCACGAAAGAATCTCGAGTAGTAGTCATCCAAAGTGTCAACAAACAGATACTCCTGTTCCTTAATTCGCTCGACCCGCCGCATCATGCTGTCTGTTTCCGCTGGTAATTGAACAATTTTTACCTGGCTTTGGTTGGATTCATCTAGGTAGCCAGCGAATGCATCAGGAGCAAGGTCGCTCGCGAAATTCAGGTTCGCGACGGTTTTTATTTCCAGCAGTTGTTCTCTGGAGAATCCTTCTCGCGTCTTAAGTAAATCGTTGGCTATATCATTGTAGAGGTCCTGAAAGGGATCTTCTTTGGGCTTTTCGTAAGAAAATCTACTGGCCGTATCCTCGTAGGTTCGCTCAAACCAGACTTTGCCTTTTGCATCCGTTACACGCATCAGGACCTTGAGCTTTTCCCCGTCGGATTTGAGAATTTTACCCTGAAGTTCCAGATCTATCGATTTGCTGGATTCAGGTGTTACACGAACTGCACCCCAGTTACCTGTGAATTCTAGTGTGTTTTTTAGCTGGTATGAAATGTAGCTCGACTCGGCACGACGAACCTCAGGCACAATTAATTCTTTTTCAATTTTTTCGAGGTCTGCTGGGATATTTGAGTCGACCGCTAGTACGCCAATGTCCAAACGTTCATCAAAGGGAATTGGTTCCGCAGCCTGTGTTGCTGGCCTTGAATTGTCTATGACGACCTGTGTCGTCGCGCAGCCGGACAGTATGCTGATGGACAGCATCAGCATACTTGCTATGGAGAATCGATTTTTCATACTAGGCTCCTATCTAACCGGTTCATTTATAAACCGGCCTTGTATTTTTTGTACTCATCCCACAACTTCGCGCGTAGGTTCGGGTCTGTCTCAGCCGCTGCAGCTTCGCGGAGTTGCTGAGCAACAATATCATCTCCCTGAGGGCTTGGTATGTCTTCCGGTACGGGTGGCGTGGCGCCGTCGATCGCGGTTTTGGTTCGCTCGTTGCCATCGGGCATCCTTCCACGTTCTGCGACCTCAGGGACTCCAGGATCAAGTTGTTCGTCGTTGTTCTCTTCGAAGGTACCTGAGCCCTGCTCTAGTCCTGAGCGATTCAGAACCACAAGGCCAGGTATATTTTCAGCGGATGTCGGTGGCGGTGTGCTGCCTAGTGCGTCGTTTCGTGCATCAAGTATCCTGCTTTCGAATATGGCTATTGAGTCGTCTAGCGCTTGGTCAAGTTCACTGCCGCTGCTGCCGCTGCTGCCGCTTCTGTCGCCTGGGTAAGATACCTGTGCTTCGCCTTCTCCCTGATCGCCCGGTTGACCAGATTCGGTCCCTAGTTTTTCCTTGGGTTGGGCAAAGTCCGGCAGTTGGATGCGGGCATCAAAAATTGTCTCTGTAGCAATGACAATGGCAGCATTGGCTTCGTTAAGAGCTTCTTCCGCATCAAGAATTTTGCCTTCCTGCAGAGTCCCCTCGAAGATATCTTGGATGTCTGTTAAATCCTGACCGGCGAGGATGACGGAAACCCTTGCGCTGGCTAGTGATTTTTCAGCTTCGACTAGCTCTGTATCAGTCTCGGCCGTTTCAAGCGCTGCTCCCGCTGTCTGAATGGCAATGCCGGCTTGTTCCAGCGCTACCTGCGCGGCTCGAATGTCCTCAGCAAGATCTGCGGGATATTCACTGCCTAGGGTACCGCTTTCCGTTGGCGGTAGTTCACTGTCGACTTGAGCGCTTGGTTTGTTGTCGTTCTGCGTATTATTACCACTTTTCGCCAACGATTTATCTTTTATCAACTTATCGTCTTGAGCCGGCGCCCCATTTTCTAGCGCCATTTGGTCTAACTCTATTGGCCCAGCTGGTTCTGGGCTGCTGACTCCTTGGCTTGAAGGTGCGGAGGGCTCATTGTCTTCATAGGTTTCTGAATCAGTCTGGCTTTTGTTTTGAGTATCTGGAGCTAATGGGTCCCATTCCCCTCCAACAGGTCCGGGTAACCGTTGCGAAGTCTTCGATACTTGTTCTCCTGCTTTTTTCAGTATTTGTGCTGCTTGTTGCCTGGCCTGTTCAGTGGGTTTCTGTGGCTGGTCATTGCTAGGTGGCGACGATTCTCCTGTTTGTTCGTCCGTGGGCGGTGAGCTAGGGGGTTGTGAACTCGGCGGGCTCTTTTTAGTTGACTGCTCTGACGGCTGCGAAGGTTGAGAGGAGGGTGAGCTAGGCTGGCTCTTTTTAGTTGACGGCTGAGAGGGCTGAGGCGGGGGTGAGCTCGGCGGCGGTGGCGACGAGGGTGGAGTGGTCGGTGGTCGTGAGGACTGTTGTGGTGACTCGCAGGCAACAAGCACAAGAGCGATCACTACAGCGCTGGTGCAATAAGTTATTAAATGGCCGATTAGTCTCATAAAAAATTCTCTAAATAACGTAAAGATTGTCGCCGGATGTCCCTCAAGCTTAACTTAATAGCCAGGGGGAAAGCTGCTATTCGAACTTGATTGGACTCGTTGTGGTCATGAAACGCTAATTGCACAGGGTAAAACACATATTGCAGCGTTAAAAATGTATAGGTCAAGACTGCTGGGCATCTTTAGATGGGACGAGTAGGATGAGAGGTTAACAAAACCACAGGAGTTAATGTTGCGATTGAGGGTCCTGGTAAAGCAAAATATTCTTGTAATGGTGATGCTACTATTCCTGCAATCCTGCACTACCAGCGTAGTGGTGAAAGGGACTGTACCGACTCCGCTCGTTAGGGTAATTCCAGCCCAAGTAGGTGTTTACTATTCGGATGAATTTCGGAATTTCATGCACGAGGAAGTTATTCGTGATTCAGGTAGTTGGCGTATTGATCTTGGTAAACAGAACCTGAGTTTTTTCCAGAACCTGACAAAATCACTGTTCGCTGGGGTTCAGGAAGTTCATCAGTCCACACTGACGACTGAAGAGAGCCTGAATTTGGATGAGGTCTCTGTTGCGTCGGAAGAAATGAAGAACCTAGATGGTGTCTTTATCCCGACGATTAAGGAATATGGATTTTTGACCCCGTCTATATCAGGACTAAAATTTTATTCTGCGTCGATTGAATATAGCGTTGCGATGTTTAACAAGGTGGGCGCCAAGATTGGTGACTGGAATATCGTCGGCTACGGTAAGAGCGAAGGAGGGATATTTTCGTCTGATGATGCCATTAACGAAGCAACAGTTTTGGCTATTCGCGACGGTGGCGCACGAATCGCGATTGAGTTGATTGATCAGCCTGCCGTCCGTGCCTGGCTGCAATCGATAGATGAATCGATCGAATCGTCGGCTCCTCCCCCTGGGCTCGCTAACAGCCCAGAAAGTGTTGATGGTGCTCCCGATGAGTAATTTTTTTGTCCAACTGGTTCTTTTGGGGCTTTTGTCTGGTTGCGTTTCTTCTCGCATTGAGCAATCAAGGGATGCGTCTACTGGAATTAAGTCGGATGAGGCAATTGTTTTGCTTGGGAGGGCGAGCTACAACGAGAAGCAAACAGAAGACAGTTTTACCGAATGTCTCGCTGACGCGCTGGGCCGGGGTGATAACCCCATTCGATTGGTGGAGCAGATTCAATTCAGGGATGACCTTTACCCTTGGTTTGAGCCCAGAACCGCGCCTACGTCGGCTGATGAGCTCGGTAAGCTGTTTACCCAGCCGGGGGTGAAAGAGAGGATAAATTCCGCCAACGTTCGTTACTTGGCCTGGATTGACGGGGATACTGTAACCATAGACAAGGGTGGTTCGATGAGCTGTGCCGTCAGTACATTCGGTGGTGGGTGTTTTGGAATGAGCTATTGGGAAGAAGATGCGTCCTATGAGGCAACTATCTGGGACCTGAGGACGATGACGTCGACGGGGCAGATAAGTGCCGATGCCAATGGTACATCTTATATTGCAGGCTTGATTATTCCGATTCCTATCCTTGCGCGACCAGGAAATGCGGCCTGTAAAGGTTTGGCTAATCAGTTGCGAAAATTTATTTTGGGGGAAACCTAAGCCTCAACGGGTGCCTTAGCGGTTACCTCGTCAAGAAGTGTTGCGTCCTCAACGGCGGGGGCGGCTTCCTGCGAAGGTGTTAGATCTTTTGCTCTTGGTACTTTTTCAAGAAGTGGTGCTTCGTCGGGTTGTTCTTTTTCAGTGGGTGCGTCTGCTTCCTCTTCTTGGTTTTGGTCGGGTAATGGTTTGCGGCTTAACACGACAAATAACTGACGGTCCTGTAACGCCTCCGTGGAAACAAGTTCGCCATCGAGAATTTGAGGCCGGTACCGTGAGGCTCGAAGATTTTGGCGTAGCATCCTCACCTGTTCGTTGGGCACGTTACCGTCAATAACTTTTACCTCTTCAGCACGACCATCAGCTGAAACGTTATATTGCAGATTTACGAATAGCTCATCCCCGGGCGTGACCGCATGAGGCGTGCGGTCGAGATAAAGAACGGGAGATTTCTTTGGATACAGCCTGATCGGCGTGCCAAATAAAGATGAAGCTAGCTGTTGGGTTTTTGGCGACTCCTGCAAGATTGCCCACGCCTTGAGGTAGGTTTCTCGAGCTTTTTTATCCGAGGTGATGACGTATAAATCTCCAAGGTCTACCCTTGCCTGAGCGCGATCAGTTAGATCTGAGTTGGGATTTGAATTCACTATTTCCAGCGAACGAAGAAGCGCAACCTCGGCATATTCGCGTTGGGTACGTTCGAACAGTCGAGCACTGGCTAGGCCGCGTAGCGGCGTTAAAAGTCGTAGGTCGTTAACACCGTAATTGATTTCTATAATGTTAATAGCCTGGTGGTACATGCGGATGGCGTCCTTAAACAGGATGCCGCGCCGTAGCCTGAATTCTGGGTCAGCCAGCAGCGGGATGGTGCTGGCACGACTGGCAAAGTAACTGCCGAGTCTGAGTAGAGTCGGCAGCATTTTGATAGAATCTGAACCGTAGGATTGTTCTGCTGTTTTAAGACTGAACCGTTGTTGCCGGTCGGCGGCAAGAGGGTTGGTTTGACGAAGATTAACGGCAGTAAGGTAACTAACAATGGTTAATTGTTCTTCGTTGTAAACGCCTTTGTGACGATGGGTGATGTGTTGTGCCCTGCGAAAGGTATCCTCTGCATTTTCCAATGCTGCGATTTGTAGTTGACCAATACCTTTTGCCATAAGACCATTGATTAGAATTTCGTCGAAGGGGTTGTTTGTAGCCTCAAGAAACTCTATCCCCCGCTCTATGCTAGACAGGCCACGCAGGTGCTCGCCTCCGGCACCAAGAAGAATACCGTGATTAATCATGATCTGCCCATAGGTGGATGGGGCGGCATCTTTCAACGGGTCGATGGAATCAAGTAGCTGCTGTGAGAGTGTGGCGGCAGCATCGAACTCAGTGTTCCGCGCATGAATTTTTATGCGCCGGTCCATGGATTGCTGTCTTTCACCAAGAATCGGCTCATATAGGTATGCCAGTGCATCCTGGTCAGCAGCGGAAAGGCAGGGAGCAAGCAGCATTACAGTGAGCAAAAAAACCGTCTTCATGACATACCTTTTTAATGAGAAGGAAAAGTTTGTTCTAATATCACGTTCTTTGTCGTGACTGGCAAGCCATTCGCAAGCCCCGGGCGATAATGGGCTTTCTTTAGTGAATCGACCACCAGTCTGTTTAGTTTGGCTGGCGCAGTTGAGCTTTTAATTTCAATCTCTTCGAGATCGCCCCTGCTGGTGACGGTAAATGAAAGTATTATTTTAAGCTTCTCCATATTTTTTCCCCGCCGGAAAGGAATCACCGTGGTTAGCTGGTCTTTGCTAAATAGGATTGGATTGCCGATTAGTTCCTGAATTTCACGGCGCTGAGAAAGGTTGGAATTCCTGTCCGGCACTACAAAGCCCTGATGAGCGCCTTCCCAGTCGACGATGAACCACTGGGGTTCGACGGAGGGGTCTTCAAGTATATCCTCATAGGTGCTTGGGATTAGGCGGCGCCGGTTGAACCGGTCTTTTTCGAATTGATAGATTTTTGTCCGTTGGACTTGTGAACCATGAATAATACCTCGAGCTAATATTGGGCGGGGGTCGGCGCTGAGGCTTAGAGGACTTATTTCGTTGGCTCTAAGGAAATACTCAATGGCAATTTCCTCTTTGCGGGCAAGAATGTAGGAGTCTGCAAGCTCAAGGTAGGCATTGGCTAGGGTGTCGGGGTCAGAACTAGAAGAGCCCTCTACCAGCGCCAGCAATTCCTTTGACACGCAACATGTGCCCCCTAAGTGCCTTGCTCGGCTTAGCTCTATGGCAAGAAAAAGTGGGTCCAAGCCCAGGCTGGTGGCTTTTTCAATTCCCTCTTCGAGCAGCCGGCGTGCTCGTCGTGTCCGACCGGTAAACATGTACCAATCTGCCATCTGAGAATAGGTAGACAGTATTTCTGGGTCCTGCGGATCAAGGTGGTGCGACTGAACAAAAAACGCAAACTTCTGCTGTGTATCTGCTGCCCGATAATTTTTCTCGCGAAGGGCGATTTGGGTGAGCAGTGTAATTGCCTCAAATTGTCTGGGCGTGTAGACACCTTCATTGCGATGCGCAATGTTTTGGGCTAGTTGCAATTGATCGGTTGCGGATTCGAGCTCATCTTTGTCTAGATAGAGTTTAGCGAGCGTCATGACAGGTTCAATGAGCTCCATTGAAAACGGACCGTGGTGCTGCGTTAATTTCTCAACCTGTTTTTCGAGGTCGATGATTGGCTGGCGAGGAATGTCCATCGCATTAACCTGCGAGGAAGACAAAATAGAAAGCCAAACTAGGCTTTTAAAAAAGTGGTAAAGCATCTGTCGCAATTTGAATAGCTGCCGGAACCAGAGTTATAGAGGTCCACTGCATTTTGACCTGAGTTGAACAAAGTGGATAGATAAAGTTCCTTGATTGGCTTTTTTCGCGATCAAATCGGACACAATGCAGCAAAAGGTGGACAAAATATCGATGTTGGGCCTCATTTCATCTTTTCCATATAGGATGTCACCAATCTATTGACTAATGTTTAATTAATAAAAGTAAAGTATTTAAATATGAAATATATTTTCTTGGTATTTATTTTGGCGACCTGCGCTTCGGCTTGGGGAATGTCCCTGGAGGACGAGGTGAAGCTCGGCCAGACAGAACATCAAAAAATAATTGGGAAGTTCGGTATTTATCGCGACGAGCAGTTGCAGGCTTATATAAATAAGGTTGGCCAACGTGTTGCTGCTGAGAGCTCTAGGCCCGAGGTCGAGTACCGTTTTACTCTTCTGAACGATGACATGATCAATGCTTTCGCTTTACCGGGAGGATTCATTTACATCACCCGAGGCATGCTTTTACACATGAATTCGGAATCAGAGCTGGCTGCCGTCCTTGGACATGAAATTGCACATGTCACCGAGAAACATGCGCTGCGGCGTGAAACTAGGGGGAAGGGAATTAGTGTTTTAAACACGGTGTTGGCTATAGGAACTGGGCAACCAGCGCTTTATGAGTTGGGGAACATCTTTAGTGGGGCCTTACTGTTGGGATACAGCCGGGAGTTTGAACTTGACGCTGATAAGGTAGGTGCGCAGTACATGGCCAAAGCCGGTTATTCGCCCATGGCAATGCTGGGCACAATAGAAATACTCAGGGCCAAAGATCGAATCGAAATCGCTCAGGCCAGAAAAGAAAAGAGGGAGCCAAGGGTCTCTCATGGGACTTCTAGTCACCCTGATAACGATACACGTTATAAAAAAGCGATCATTGCGTCTGAAAAGCTCCTCGTAGATTACGACGATTTTATAAAGGCGGATGAGTTCCTTGAGAAACTCAATGGGCTTGCTTATGGCAAATCAAGGCAGGCAGGCGTGGTGCGAAAAAACACTTTTTATCACCCCAAGCTGGGAATAAAATTTTCTTTCCCTGATTCGTGGCGTTTCGAAACGCTTCGCAAAGGCGTGATGGTCGTCAGTCAGGTGGGTGAGTCAAGCTTTACTATTTCGACCTCTAGGTTGGCGCGGGGTGCAACGCCCTCTAGTTTTACTGAGGAACAGCTGGGTTTGAACGTTCGAGAGGGGCGCGAAATAACCATTGACGGGATGCCAGCATACTTGGGAATAGCGGATAAAGCCGATTCTGCGTTCGGGCCAAGACCCGTTCGTTTCGCCGTCATTTTCGATGAAAGAAAGGGCCTTGCTTATATTCTTCGTGGTGCGGGTAAATACGACCTACGTAATATTGCCGATGATCGAAATTATATCGCCAGCATTTTCAGTTTTGATCGAATGTCCCGGGAGGATTTTCGCAGCGCAAAAACGCCCGCGGTCCAGGTTGTTCGTGCAGAGAAAGACACCACTATGGAGCAGTTGGCAGAGGAATCGCCCATTACAAATTACGCTTTAGAAACCCTGCGTGTAATTAATGGCCTTTATCCCCATGGCCAGCCTGAAGATGGCCAACTAATCAAGATCGTTAACTAGCAGTCCTGGAAAGCCGTTCTCGGAAGCCGTTTTAGCCTGCAGCCTTGAGCAACAGTTCGTGAGATCTAACCTGGTCATCGTTATCGACGCCTTTTATTCTGCCCCGGGCGATCAGGTAATTTAGCCCTAGTGTTTCTTCGTATTGCGCAAGTTTATCCTTAATGGCAATACTATCTCCGACGATTGCCCATTCATCAACGCCGGTTGCGGTGTCGCGAAATCTACTGGCAACCTCCGCGCCCAGTGATTTCCTGACCTGTTTTTCCAGCACCGGGTTGTCGGTCACAAACACCGTTCGCATGACAGGAGTGATCGTCACAGGCGGGTGACCCGTGTCACGCACGTGACCCTGATGCGCGAGGATGTTTTCTTTAAGACTCGATAGGGTTTCTACCGGTGAAGCGATATAAGGCAATCCCAGAGTGCCGGCCTGTTTGATGGCCAGCGGCCCAAAGGCAGCAACCCAAAGGGGTGGGTGCGGTTGTTGCAATGGCAAGGGGGAAAGTGTGATGCCAGTACCTTCAAACTCGTCTATCGGTTCTCCCTTCCATGCTGTGATCATGAGTTCGAGATTGGATTTGAACAGTTTACGTTTTTCACTGGTTGGAATTCTAAACGGTTTGAACATGGATGCCTGAAACCCTCGGCCGATTCCAAGAATGACGCGTCCGCCGGACAGACGATCGAGAACCGCAACTTCTTCAGCGGCCAGTATTGGGTTCCTGATGGGCAATAGGTAAGAAGTAGTCCCTAGCTTTATTTTATTGGTTCGTGCCGCGACCGCCGCAAGCAGCATCAGTGGTGCGGGTATGGCGGCGGGTCCCGTGAAGTGATTCTCCGGTAACCAGAAGGAGTCGAATCCTAGCGATTCTGCGATCTCTCCTTGTTCTGCCAACTCCTGGGCTAGTCCCTGGGTGCCAAACTTCCAGGCTGTAACTGCAATTTTCATGGTTAATGCATCCTTATCATTTCTCGACCGG
>Ga0114997_10004251_pt1 | contig 11132 bp, 10 predicted proteins | sample ArcticOcean_MG_C_2_FD_87045 | JGI IMG/M metagenome (GOLD analysis project Ga0114997, IMG submission 87045) | Marine microbial communities from western Arctic Ocean - ArcticOcean_MG_CB4_136 | ecosystem: Environmental > Aquatic > Marine > Oceanic | place: Arctic Ocean: Canada Basin | collected... | reverse complement strand
CGGATAAACGTGGACGCTTGTTCTTTTACAATGTTGAAAACATGTGTTCTTACCAAAAAAAGATAGATTCTATAACAAAAAAAAAAAATAAAAAAATCAAAAAAAAAAATGAGTCCCCTCCTCCCTGTCCTTCGTCTATCCTCCTCCTCTCCTTCGTCTCCATCGTATCCTTCCTTTTCCCTCTTTCCTCCATCCTCTATATCATCCTTCTACCATCTTTCCTCCCTTCATTCTCCACATCCTATAGCTTCTTACAAGAGTTTGGTTTTTTTGTTGTCTGAACATTTGATGGAAAAAATATGGTGGTTTGACGCGTGAGTTTTGTTGAGTTTTGTTGTTGGAACTCACGCGTCAAATATATATTTCCGTCCCAACAAAAAAAAAATCTCTCGTCCAGAAAAAAAAATTAGCCATGTCTGACTCCGAGTGGTTGGCGAAGAGTAGCGCGGCTACCTCGCAGAAACGTCGCCGCGAAAAGGGTGCACAGATGAAAAGGAGACAATCCAAAAAAGCCAAGGCCACAAGCTCGAGGAACGGGGTCGCCAAGAGCCGTGGGAAAGGCAAGCACATCCGAGCCATTGACAGCGTGGCGGTGCGGGGTTGCGTGATCCCCTACGAGGGCAAAGTGTACCTGCGGCCAACGAAGAAGGGGAACATGTTCAAGTCTGTGGAGGGCGGCATTCTTGTCGCGCACAACACGACGAACGAGGACCAATTGCTCGTGCCGAGCGAAATCGCGCAAAGCCACCACCCCGGGTTGACGCCCCGCATTCCAGACCCGGACCATTCGCATGAAGACAGATCCGCGTGGGTCGTGAAGCACCCCACGTTTGAAGGGAACGCGACGCTGCCGTTGGCGTGGGACAACCCGAGCATTCGCTTCGAGATCATCACGCTGCCAAACAGTCTGGTTCCGGGGAAGAAGCACAGCAGGGAACTTCTCAACGCGTCCAAGTGGACGCGACCCGGTTCCACGTGGACCATGCAAGAGCTCGTGTGCGCGGTCAAAGCACCCGCCGGCTCAAAACCCGCAGGGCCCGCCAACCCCAAGAACTACATGGGTTTTGACCGCACGAACTGGACCGTCTTCGATGCCGACATCGCCCGCAGCGTCCCCGCCCACGCAGCGTATCTGCGCAACTGCGAGCTGCGCCGCGGGCCGTACACCTGCACGCCTTCCGAGTCGGTGTACATGATCCCGGTCGGTGCCGACAGGGTGGGCGTGGTCGTGGTCGTGGGAAGCGGTGCGACGGAATACTCGGCGCAGAACGACCGTCTCGAGCGCTTCCTCAACGTCATCGGTACGTCAGGGTGCGTTTCTCTGCTGCAGAAAATTGTCCGTCGCCGACCCCAGAAGCTTCGGCATCCGGACGACGGGTCAACGTACGCAGCCGAGGAAGTGTTGCGCCGCATTGTGTGGAGAATGTGTTGCGGGATACAGTCGGGTATATTCCTCCCGGCCATTGGCAAGCACGCGACGGCAATGCAGCACTTTCTCAAACGCCTGTTCGTGATTTCTGCCGAGGACTCTGCGTTCACGGACGCAACCGGGTGCATCGCCCTGTACGCCCTGCTTGCCTCGAACATGCCCGTCTGGCGCCCGAGTGCCGACACGGTCCAGATGCTCGCGCGTCAGACGGTGCAGCTGCTGCGCTCCGACACCACGAGCGAGTACACACTCACGCACAAGCTCCCCCCACCAACGGGGGAATTGACGATGAGAAACGCACCGAGCCTCGCACACGCCGCCATGGGTGGCATGCGGGGCGACCAGCAGATGCTGCGCTGGTTCGCGGCGCCACACACGACGACGAACGCGGTCAGGGGCACGCGGCGCCTCCCCCAAGATTCGTTGGACGTGTATTGTGACCAGCATCAGGACGGGCGTTTGGCGTGTTTCATGCCGCCGATTACGTCCGCGGCAAAAAGTCTTGCGTTCGCTTTCGAGGCGGTCACCGGGAGAAACCCCCGCCGGGTCGGCCCACCCGCCAACCCGGCGGCGACGACCATGGTGTTGGACGCACTCGCGGCCTCGTCGCGCATGCTTCGCCGTTGCGCGACGCGCCGGTCGGTACCGCTAAGCAACCCGTCGCAAGGACCCACATTCACATACACCATTGACGAGGGTGCAATCGCCGGCATGGTGGGTCAGACCACTGTCAGGCACGACAAGAAGGACTACATCGTCACGCTGTGCAGTCGTGACCTGTCAACCGTTGTGATTCGGAAACCCAGTCGCGACAAGAAGGACATTAACATCTCGGAAGAGACGAAACAAGCCGTGGTGGCGTTGGTGCACGGCGTGTGGGCAAGCGGCGTGCGCGCCACCAACACAGTGGAAGACGCGTTTCTCGGGTCGCACTTTCGTCTAGATAACGGCGTGTGGCAGGTACAATTTCACAGCGCGAACGAATGGGTGGCGTGGGACGGCGTTCGCGCACGCATTTTTCAACTCCACAACCCCCCGGCGTGGGATCAGATGTTGGTGCGCCACCACCCGTGGCCGTGGGTAACGGCCTCTTCTTCCGGTGCCGCACCGGGGGGGGCGTGGGGAACCGGCGCTTCACACGCGTTCAGCCCGGCGTGTATCCAGTTCGTGGTGGGGCGCATGGCGTCGTTCGATCGCGTCGTCACCATACCAAAAATCAATCGCGAGGGCGGGGGCGTCGACGAAGCGCTGTGTGGGCTCGAGGCGGAAGGGTACCAATTGTGCGTGCACCTGTCCGACCTGTTTCCATCGGCGCTGTGGCCGTCGGCGCACGTGCCGTTCGCGTTCGACACGGCGTGCGTGCCCTTCCGCCACAAAATGTGCCGTGAACTGCTGGCCAGTGCCTCTGCCCCCATCGCACCGTGGCCCACGTGGCGTTCCAGCAAGACGCTCACGATGCATCAGAAGGCCGCGCTCAACGACATGCTCGTCGCGTGGGAAAAGAAATTTGCCTCGTTTCTGTGGATGCTGGTCGGGCAGGGAAAAACCCTGACAGTGCTCGAGTTCTTGCGCCGGACGTCGGCGGTGACGAAAGTCGTTTGGTCTCTGCCGCAATCGGCCATCCAAAGCGTGGCGGAACAAATCAAAGAAGTCGGCTGGACACCGATCCTGCTCTACAAAAGCAAGCCCGTGGAGAAAGATCGCAAGAAACTTTTCCCGACGACAGAGACGACGACGACCACGAAATTAAAACCACACACGGTGGTGCTCGTCGAGCACGACCATTTGCGGCATTTAGTCAACGCGCTGGCACCCCAGATGACCGAGTGTGCGTTCGTGTTCGACGAAGTGCACAAAGCGATGCACAAGGGTACGCAGCGGACGGCCGTGGCGCTTCGCCTTGCCAAGCTCAGCAAACAGTTGGTGGCGCTGACGGGAACGCCAATCGTGGACAAGTCGGGCCACGGCCTGCGCGAGTGGCTGAAGCTGTGCGTACCGTTTCCTGTGACCACGAGCAACTTTTGGGCGGCGGCCAATTCCATGGTAACCCACCTGAATACCGGCGGCATCACCGTGACCGACACGGAGGTCGAGGCGGAACAGGCCGAACAAGAAACCCAGTACTTTCGTGTCAATTTTCCCAAACGACCACCATGGCACGGCGACACCGAACACCCCACGGAGGACGCGTGGAGAAACATGCAACAACTGTCTCGTGCCATTGCCGACCGCCATATCCTTCGGGAGGTGGTTGGCATGTACCAGCGCCACCCAGAGGACTGGAAGGCAGACCACGCGCGGGCGTTGGTACGCCAAAGCAGCAGCAGTAGCAGCAGCAGCAGCAGCAGCAGTAGCAGCAGCAGCAGCAGTGTTCCGGGGCAGCGCCCAGTCGTCGTGGCCGCGGACAAAGGCCACGCCACGTACTTGGCGAATGCGATGCGGTCCTTCGGCATAAATCCGGGTGACATTCTGGTCGTGGGGGGAGAACGGCCCCACGGGCTCCCCGCCGGCGTCGACCACAAACCCACCGTGCACCTCACCGAAGACGCTGTTCTTAAGGGCCACGAAAAACCCTACCGCGTCGTCGTGGCGCCCATACGGTACTGCGAGGGCTATTCACTGACGTGGATGACGCACATGGTTAGCGGCGTATATCCGAGCAACCAAGCGTCGCGCTCTCAAATGCGAGGACGTATTGCCAGACTCGATGCACAACGCAAACACAAGACGTACATTACTGTGCTCGCGGGTGTGACGACGATCACGTACCGTCACCAAGAGGCTGCAAAGTTTATGGAAGCGGCATTACGGAGTAGCAAATAAAAAAAAATAAAGGTTAGTGTGTATATCATTTTTAATCTGTTTCGATGAAAATAGAAATGAAATCCGACAAAAAAAAATAGAAATCCTGAAACAATCCCACGCGTCAAAATCATTTTTTTTTTCTCATTTTTTGTTAAGTTTCATTTCATATTTATCCACCTCACCCGACCAAAAAAACAATGGAAAAAAACATGGCGCTTAAATACTTCATGGACGAGGCTTCCTGCAATGAGGAGGACAACGAGGAGGAGAACGAGGAGGAGAACGAGGAGGAGAACGAGGAGGAATTGTTGTCAAAGGAGGGAGGTGTCTTTTTGTGTGACAGTGACGAGGAGGAGGACGGTTGTGATGTTGATTTCTCTGGGTACGCGGCATGTGATCAGATGCGTGACAAGGAACAGGATCAGGTTAGTGTGAAATCTTTTCAAAAAGGGTTGAAGGAACTTGAAAAACGGTATCGCAGGGTCAAACACAAAGAGAGAGGGCGCGGATTGCCTCGCAACGCCAGTTCGAAGGTGGAGAGTGATGGTGAGAAAGGAAACGGTGTGGATTCGAAGAAGCGTGGACTTGTGGGCGGGAAACGCCGGATGAAACATCGCACCGTCAAGGTTGCGTCCATTTTTTCTGGAGGGACGGGCACGGGATCAGACAGGACCACGCCAAACAAAAAACGCGCGGCATACGTGACGTGCGCGAATGGGTTTTGCATGGAGAGAGTGAAGTCCGGTAGTCTGTGGTGTGGGAAACATACCCGAAAAAAACAAGGTGTGCACAAAAAAGCAAAGGAGCAAGAGGTCAAAGCGTTGAAAAAAAGACGGAAAAAGCTGGTGGCACTGCTTCCCGTGTTTAAGAAGATGAGGACTTTGATGTCGTTTGCTTTTACCGCACCCGGTCCGAACACGTGTGTGCGATGTGGGCTCCCAAAATTGCGGGGGGTGATGGTGTGTGAAAACCACAAGCGTCTCCGTGAGTTTAATTCTGCCGTGGGTGTGCACACGAAAGCGGGAGTGGAGGCATCACTCGCCGTTTTGGACAAACAGTTGCGCGCGTTGCAGCAGAAGCTGAACAAACCGACCCACAAACGAGCCCGAACTCAAGCACCGCAGGATACGCTGGCCCGTCACCGGTGCCTGCACTGCCAACATCGATGGTCGGTGCCAGTCGGGACGATCGTGAACGAGTGTCCGAAATGCGGAGACTGCAATTTAAATTAGGGGCCACAGGAAGAAAGGGTACAGAAAATCTACAAAGTAAAAAGCAAAATCTACCTACCTACCAAAAAAAAAAAAAAAGGGCGTCCCGCGACAGGGGGCGGCGCCCGCCGCGTCAATGGTGCAGCAGACGGCGCTTGCCGACCGTTTTTGAACTTGATTGCGTCGTGGAAAGGCTCTGGTGCAACAAGCTTGTGTGGAAGGGTCCGGTCGACGAAGATATGAGCATGGATTACATCTCGCACTACGAGCGCAACGGGACGATGGTCGGTGTGTTTTTTCGGCGCCATTCCACTGTTATTTTTTTCTGCGAGGCGATGGCCGAACAACTTCCAATCGGTAAGTTTGGAGACGACTACAGCGTGCGTCTACGGTACTACGCGAACGGTATGAAGACGGACGGGTGTTTGCTCCACGTCACGGAAATGGGACCGGATGAGATGGTGTTTGAAACCGTCGTGGGTGGTACGATATCTGTGATGGACGCGATCATCAACCATTAATCATCAACTATTAAACATCAACTATTAAAATTTATTTAGTTTGAATTTTTATGTTGTCACATACTATGCCAGCGCGCTTGAAGTGCTGTCAATTTATGGGGGGGAAATATATATTTATTTTGTCTCGTTTCGGTACTTGTAAAATTGTCGCTGCCTTTTATTGAACATTGCTGTGGTTCCACCAAGTAGACTTCACCTGTTGTAGTACACGCTCCGCACCACTAAACCGCACCGCGTGCACACCTGATCACAGCCGTTGGCGTTGACGATGTGAGTGCACCCGCACGCTCGACAGGTCAGCGGTGGTGGTCCCAAGCGCATCATAGCGTCTTGTCCTTCGATGTACAGAGGTGCAACTTCGGGATGTGTCCGCGAGGGTGCCGGCAAGTGTACCATCGAGGGTTCCAGTGACGACGAGCGCGCTACGGGTTCAAACGACGTTCGGCACGTCGGGCAGGTGGGTTTGAGCACGACCCATGTCTCCAGACACTTGGTGTGAAACGCCCCGGAGCAAATCCCGGGGCAGCGGTCGACGTTTCCCTGTATGGGTTCCAAGCAGATGGCGCACGTGAATTCCATCCGTCTGCCGTGAATTCCATCCGTCTGCCGTAAATTCCATCCGTCTGCCGTCAATTCCATCCGTCTGCCGTGAATTCCATCCACCTGAATTCCATCCACCTGTCGTGCAATTTCGATGTTTTTTTTTTTCTGCGAGGATAATTTAAAAAAGAGTCAGTTGTGTTCGCGGTTGTGTTCGTGGTTGTGTGGTATGCAGTGCCCTCCCATCCCATCATCTTCGCAAATTACGCTGCAACCACGCTCCAACGGGTACGACGTGGCAGAGACCGAAGCCCGCGAAACATTTTCCGTGCCGGTGGTGACCACGCCCGACGCCATTCGCAGGGGGCTCATGCACCGCGAGGACGTCGGCAACGGGATGCTGTTCGCGTTCGAATCGCCGCGGGTTCCGTCGTTTTGGATGAAACACACACTGGTCCCGCTCGACATGGAATTTTTGGACGCTGATCTCAATCTCGTCGACGCGCATCGCAACGTGCAACCCAAGGACCCGACGCTGCGCATACCCCCGTCCCCTGTCTGTTTCGTACTGGAGCGTCCTGCGGGATCAATGTAAAAACATTCTTTGGTCGGGGTGTCGGATTTGGAATTGGGCACCATCCACCAACAACAACAAAAAATCGATTCCCCCTAAAAAATAAAAATGCATTTCATATGGCTTGTCTACGCGGCACACATGATCGGGTACTGGATCACGGTGCTAGGTACTATCGCGTGGGACCGCGACCAATGCGACGCGCGCTGTGTCATCAAAGTCGTGACCAACATGACGGTGTACACCATTCCGGCAACGGCGCTTTTCGCGTGGCTCGTACCGGAGTACGGACATTTCTCCGTCATGCACGGCATTTGGCAGCTCCCAACATGCGTGGTGCTCGTGGACGTGCTGTTTTACTACCCGCACCGACTGCTCCACACCTGCCAGTGCCTGTATCTTTTGCACAGGGCGCACCACAAGTGGCACCGGACCATGGGGATGGCCGCGCTCTACGCCGACCCGTTTGAGCATTTGGTAGTGAACACGGCACCAACGCTGACCACCGCGTTGTTGTTGCGCGCACACCCTTGTGTCGTTGCCGCGTGGGTCTTTATCGCGAGTGCCAACACGGTGATCGCACACGCCAAGGAGGGACGGCACATCGACCATCACTTTCATCGCAACAAAAATTTCGGCGTGGGGTTGATGCTGTGTGACCGTCTGCACGGCACGCTGCTCGAGTAAAACAAACATACAACCGCCCCGTTTATTGTCGCTTTGGACGGCCAAACCAAATTTCCTCCTCGTTAAACACTGTTTATACAGAATAAAAATTACAAACAGAGATGATCGCAAGAAGAAAGAGAGAGGATGGCTGGGCAATGTCAGCGGTGGATGCTGTGCAGGGTCAGAGGGCGGTGGGATCTGCGCATGACCCGACCGCGCACCGTGACGAGCGTGAACGCGACCAGCATTCTCCCCGCGACGGACGTGCTGCCGGGACAACACTCTTTTTTATGTTGTGTAATAAATAAAAAAAAATAATGAGCGCAACACCAATCTCCACGTCGTGTGGCAATTGCTACAAGGCAGCCAATATCGCAGTCCGCGTCGCACAAAAAACCACAACCGGCGACGCAATTGGCGACCACACGACCATGGCCATGGCATGCCACATCCACGCATTGCATATTATGCATGGTGTCAACAATAATACATCTGACGAAACCACGAAACTTCGCCACACGGCCGTTGCCGACATGATGCTCAATCGAGTATGCCCGATGCTTCCGTCGGCCATGGAGCTGGGGAAGGAAAAAAGCAAACGAACACACGACCATGGTCTCCTGCCACATCCCGCGTTGCAACGAGCGCACGCCACCAGAGACATCTGCTCCTCCCAGTGTTGATTGCGCTCACTTGTTACAATCACGTGTTGCAAAACTGTTTCGCACACACTTTCTTGGCTATGTCGCTCGGGTTGAACGATGTACCCTTAGTAATCGCTTCTTCCGCGGCTTCCACACCCTTGGTACACGCTAACTCCGCCCCCGCCGTTGCCGCCCCACATACGACGTCACCGGCGATATCCTCTGGTCCCCCCAATGCCAAGTCACACCCCAAGGCAAACAGAGCACCAACCGGTGCGCATGCCGCATCGTTTCCTGCGGTGATGGGTGCCTTCAATACAGTTTGGCACGTAAAACCAAAAGGTCCATTGCCTTCACATTTTGGTGGTGGTGATGGTTTGTTACCCATTAATCTTTTTGTCTAAGGGCACATAAAAAAAAAAAAATACGGGACCGTCTCACCGTGTCCAAGATGCAATTGGGTTTATGTTCAATACTCGTTTCGTCTCATCCTACTCGTAAATATGTTTAATATGTTTTTCCCGTTCTTTTTTTTTTAAATCCATCCCTTCTCGTGTGCGTTTACGTAGCACGCGGCCGTCACGGCAATGTCTCCGGCGGCGTCGTGGAGCTGCACGGCGGGCTCCGTTTCAAAAAAGTGCACGAACAACTCGCTGTTCTTGAAGCCCTTGGACCGACCACTGGCCGTTCTCAGCTTGCTGTGCGGGCGAGACGCGGCCATCAAACATAAAAATGTGACCGCCGACATGTCAAACGCCGAACAGTTGTGTGCGCGTGCCGTCTGAACCAGCATTCGCTCGTCAAACCCGGAATTAAAGGCCACTACAGGGATACCCGTGGCCGTGGCTTGTTTGAACCATTTGACCACGCGCTCCAATTCCACCGTGGCGTCGCACCCGTGTGCGGAGAGATCGTCCTCCGTGATCCCGTGCACCGCTTTCGCCCGACTGTTTATCCGCATGCCGGCGGGGATCCGCCACAGCTGATTGTACAGTGCCAAACAAGTTCCGTCTGGCGCACAACACGTGGCCGCGAGTTGGACGATGCAGTCCGATCGCCCCAACCCGGTCGTCTCGGTATCCCATACGACGAACGCCGTTCCCTCGGGGATGCCCGAGGGGGTGCCCGATGGGTTCTGTTGCTGGTTTTCTTGCAGTTTTTTCATGGACGAGAGGGCAACGGGCATGCTGCCAGCGTTTTCACCGGTGGCGGCTGCCGCGGTTGCCATCTCCTCCAGACGCCGAAACGCCTCGTCTCGTTTCCGAGCAGCTGTGATGAGCATATGCTACAACGCTACAACGCTACAACGCTACAACGCTACAACGCTACAACTTGGCGCGTGTCGCTTTGATTTCCAGCTCGGCGTCTTGTTCGCGGCGTTGCACAATCGATGGTACCACAGAAAGAAAAACGCCGCAATCGTGTCGCCCAACATGGTCCGAAATTTCAAAGTTTTTTTTTAGTGTTCGAAAGTGCGCGTTCGCAATTGTATTTAAAAAAACATACCAATCAACCAAACAAACAAAAAAAAAAAAATGTCGTCACTCACTATTGCCCCCCCCATCGTATACGGCATGCACATCAGTGCCGGATGTCGACTCGCGATATGGTCGGCCAACATCAGCGGCGTGGCCATCAACTTCGAGTGCGTAAATCTCATGCACGGTGACCACAAGACACCCGAGTTCATCGAGCTCACGCGCGGTCGACACTGTATTCCAGCACTGTCGCACACGCTGCCCGACGGCACGCGTTTCTCCATGACGGAGAGCAGGGCCATCGCGCGGTACTTGTGCCGCATCGGCAACGGGAGCGTAAAAGTGGCGTTTGAAAACGCGCCGTGCCTCACGGCGCGCACGGACGAGTGGTTGGACTACGACGCCACGTGCCTCTACAAACGCATGGGCGCCGTTGCGTACCCCCGACTAGGGTTCAGCAGTACCTCCGTAAGTGAAGCCGATTTCGAGGCGCTCCGCAAATCGCTCAAGTACGTTGACGATGCGCTCGCCGAGTCTGGATTTCTTGTCGGGGGCACGCTGTCGATTGCCGATCTCAACATCGCCAACACTCTTTCAATGATGTCTCTTGCCCCGGAGATCGACGTCGAAGTGGAATTTCCCGCCGTGGCCAAGTGGCTCACGCACCTCTCGTCGCTGGGCGACTACGAAGAGTTGTCAGTAGCGTTCCAGCAGTTTGCGGCGTCCAAAATGAACGATAGTGGTGATTAGACTAGAATGCTGTAGTCGATGACGTTTGACGTGCAAATGCGGGCGACGAGTGCCGGTAATAGGAATTGTAGTTGCTGCGTGGCAATGACGAGCAACCATTTGAACACGTGTGGGAAAAAGGTTGAAATCCGCCACATGCTGATCAGAAACATGGTCTCCGACTTTGACATACCGCTCTTGCCCTGATTTTGGACGCGGTAGCGGTACCAACGCTTGTAATTTTTGTGGGTCCACGTTTGCACGATTTCCAGCAATACGAGCATCACGATGAGCACTGCCCATCTTCGCCACGACCCGACGTTTACACCCATGACGTTAATGGGCACGGCGTCGGTGCCCGGTCCAAAGTGAGCAAACCGCATCCCGGTCCCCGAACCAAAATCCGCTCCCCACAGTACCATCCCAATAATGACAGCGCAAATGAAAATTTGCAGCATGACAGCGTTCCAGACTTTTGGTGTTTCCATAATTTATGTTTTTTTTTTTTTTTTTTGTTCTTTTTCAATCTTTT
>Ga0114997_10004250_pt1 | contig 11132 bp, 14 predicted proteins | sample ArcticOcean_MG_C_2_FD_87045 | JGI IMG/M metagenome (GOLD analysis project Ga0114997, IMG submission 87045) | Marine microbial communities from western Arctic Ocean - ArcticOcean_MG_CB4_136 | ecosystem: Environmental > Aquatic > Marine > Oceanic | place: Arctic Ocean: Canada Basin | collected... | reverse complement strand
GGAAGTCGCAACCGCTGAAGTTGTATACCTCGAAACCACAGAAGACTACGTTGGAATAAAAATAGACAGAACAAAAGATCAATCTCTATCAGAACAAGCTAAAAAATTACTTACAGATTACTACCAGACAAAAGATGAAGTATCACCACAACAGGCATATGCACGAGCAGCGGTTGCGTATTCATATGGTGATATGGAACTTGCTCAGAGGATTTACAACTATGTGAGTGATGGTTGGTTTATGTATGCATCCCCAGTATTATCCAATGCCCCTATGCCGGGTGAGAAGACACGGGCACTTCCTATCTCTTGTTTCCTCACATATGTTCCAGATACACTAGAAGGACTGATTGATCATTCTGCTGAACTTCGTTGGCTGTCAGTCAAGGGTGGTGGTGTTGGTGGTCATTGGAGTGATGTTCGTGCAGTATCAGATAAAGCTCCTGGCCCTATGCCATTCATTCACACAGTAGATGCTGACATGACTGCTTATCGTCAGGGTATGACCCGTAAGGGGTCATACGCTGCATACATGGACATATCCCACCCAGATATTATTGAATTTCTAAACATGCGTATACCAACGGGTGATGTTAATCGTAAGAACCTAAATCTACACCATGCAGTGAATATCACTGATGCATTTATGCGAGCAGTAGAACGGGATGAAATGTGGGATTTGGTTGATCCAAACGAACAGGACGCTCGTGATAGTATGAAGGCTAGAAAATTGTGGGAAACAGTGTTAGAGACACGTTATCGTACAGGTGAACCATACCTTAACTTTATTGACACAGCCAACCGTGCATTACCACAGACCATGAAAGATAAGGGGTTAAAGATCAACGGGTCTAACCTATGCAATGAGATTCATCTTCCCACCAATGAAGACCGCACAGCTGTGTGTTGCTTGTCATCTGTTAATCTGGAGAAGTTTGATGATTGGGAACGTACTCCAATGATTCGTGATCTTATTCGATTCCTAGATAACGTCCTTCGATTCTTCATTGAAAATGCTGGGGATGAGATTAGCCGTGCTCGTTTCTCTGCTACACAGGAACGTAGTCTTGGTTTGGGTGCTATGGGTTGGCACTCCTATCTACACAAGAATCGTATTCCTTTTGAGTCCGATACTGCTGTGGTTAAAAACATTAAAATCTTTGATCACATTAAATCAGAAGCAGTTGCAGAGACATTACATTTAGGTTCTGTACTCAATGAATGTCCTGATATGGAAGGCACAGGTCACCGCAACTCACATCTATTGGCAATTGCACCTAACGCAAACAGTTCCATCATCTGTGGTACATCCCCATCTATTGAACCTAGTAAGGCAAATGCCTATACGCATAGAACCCGTGCTGGTTCCCATTTGGTCAAGGACAAGTATCTTGAAGAGGAGTTGGTGAAGGCGGGTAAAAATGATGCAACAACTTGGAGTTCTATTATTACTAATGGTGGTTCGGTTCAGCATCTAAGCTTTCTGTCACCAGAGGTAAAAAGTATATTCAAGACTGCTATTGAAATTAACCAGAACGCAATCGTTTCTCAGGGAGCTGATCGTCAAAAGTTTCTATGTCAGGGTCAATCCCTAAATGTGTTCTTTCCAGCAGGAGCATCGAAGGCAGACCTACATAAAGTACATTACAATGCTTGGAAGTTAGGTTGTAAGGGATTGTATTATCTTCGTACAGAAACATCAAACAAAGCAGAAAACGTGTCAGCCAAGGTAGTGCGTGAAGCATTAAAAGATTACGAAACACAAGCAATGACACAAGAGGAGTGCGTAGCATGTCAGGGGTAACAATAACAGAAACAGCAAAAGACTATCTCAAGTCAGTTAGTAATGGAGATTATGTAACTCTTGGTGTAAAGGGTGGGGGATGTTCTGGGTTCCAATATGTATGGGATTTTAGAAAAAATTGGCCAGATGTAAAATGGTCTGACCCTATAGAAGATGTTTTGGTGTTAGACCCATTAGCAGAGATTTATGTTTTTGGTAGTGAAATAGATTATGTGACTGAATTGGGTGGATCATATCTTGCAGTCAAGAATCCTACCAGTACTAGTAGTTGCGGTTGTGGAGAAAGTTTTGGAGTGTAGTTTATGAATATAAGAGTTGTAACAAAGTCCGATTGTCCATTTTGCTCAATGGCAAAGGGTTGGTTGAAGGAGCATGCATTTGAGTATGAAGAGGATTTAATTGATAATGAAGAAGACCGCCTAGCATTCTATCAGACAATTAATGGTGCCACCGAAGTGGTGGGCGTGATGAATACTCGTAGGGTTAATTCTGTTCCCCAAATCTTTATTGATGACAAGCGTATTGGGGGTTACGATGAGCTCATGAAGGTGGGTGATGACCTACTGAAAAAACGCAGTGGTGGTGGATTATTGCAGTTCAGTGAAACCTATAAACCGTTTCACTATCCTTGGGCTGTAGAGATTACCACACGCCATGAGAAGGCACATTGGATTGAGGATGAGCTTGATTTGTCTGAAGACGTATCTGATTGGAAGTCTGGTAAAGTCACCGATATTGAGAAAGAATACGTCACCAACATTCTACGTCTGTTCACACAGTCTGATGTTGCAGTGGGTCAAAACTATTATGACCAGTTCATTCCTAAGTTCAAGAATAATGAAATCCGTAACATGCTTGGTTCTTTCGCAGCCCGTGAAGGTATCCACCAACGTGCATATGCTCTACTCAACGAGACACTTGGATTACCAGACAGTGAATACCATGCATTTCTAGAGTACAAAGAGATGGTGAATAAGATTGAGTTCATGCAGGAGTCAGATAATACCACAATGAAGGGTTTAGGCCTTGCACTTGCAAAATCTGTGTTCAATGAGGGGATTGCATTGTTTGCATCATTCGTTATGCTTCTCAACTTCCAACGGTTCGGTAAGATGAAGGGTATGGGCAAGGTTGTTGAGTGGTCTATTCGTGACGAATCTATGCACGTTGAGGGGAACGCCAAATTGTTTCGCCAGTTCTGTGTTGAGCATCCCAAGGTAGTAGATGATGATTTCAAAGGAGACATTTATACAATGGCTCGTATTGCAGTTAAGCTAGAAGACAAATTCGTTGATCTTGCTTATAAGATGGGTGAGATTGAAGGTTTAGGTGCGTCTGAAGTAAAGTCATATATAAGGTATATAACAGATAGACGTTTATTGCAGTTGGGTTTGAAAACCAATTTCAAGGTGAAGGAAAATCCTCTGCCTTGGTTAGAGTGGGTACTAAATGGTGCAGACCACACTAACTTCTTTGAGAACCGTGTCACTGAGTATGAGGTGGCAGGATTATCAGGTAGCTGGGATGACGCATATGAGGCAGTAGATTGAAACTTATAGTATGTGAAGAATGTGAAGCAGAGTTCCGTATTAAACATGCAATGGATGAACACCATTATCAAATAAACAATTGTCCTTTCTGCGCCGCATCAGTTGATGACCCAGAATTTGTTGATGAAATTGAGTGGGATGAAGAGGATGAATGATGTTATAAATGCATGGAGACATTTGTGACTTGGTACTACAATGGCGAACCATTCACAAGCGAGATGATAGAAGACAATCTTGGTTTTGTTTATATAGTAACTGATAAAAGAAATGATAAAGATTATATTGGCAAAAAAGGTTTAATATCTAAAAGAAGATTACCCCCATTGAAGGGTAAAAAAAGAAAACGCATCAAGATAATGGAGACTGATTGGAAAACTTACTGTGGCTCAAGTGAAGAAGTAAAGCTGTTAGTAGAAGAGCACGGATTAGAATTGTTTGATAGAAAAATAGTTAGACTATGTAAATCAAAAGGCGAATTAAATTATTACGAAGCAAAACTTCAATTCGACACAGATTGTTTATTAAAACCAGATGAATACTATAATGCATTTATCGGTTGTAAAATAAGTCGTTCCCACCTATTAATATGTCCTAAAACAAATTAATAACCTAAATACTCCTGTATCGTATTGTATAGGAGATAGCGATGGAAATATTTGCAGTTATCGCTGAACTTGGTTTTACGATTACTGCCGTTTTAGCTGGCGGCGCATTTATTATTATTCTCCTAAAATATATACTAGCATCAGTGGTGGATTCCGCTGCGACACTGAATATGCTGATTACAGCATTAGATAATCGTGTCAAAACTATTAATAATGAAATTGTGCGACTAGATTCTTTGGTATGCCATGTATTGGGTGTTAAACCAGATGTCCGTAGGATGTCTGCTGCCGATGGCAAGGAGGATGCCAGAAAGGACTAGTATAGTGGAAGAAATTATTAAAGTAGTTCAAGAGCAGGGTATTACTGTTGTTATGGCTGCTGGTATGGGTTATTTCATATTCTTTATCTGGAAATACGTCACTCAACAAATTCTCCCAGCATTAGAACGAGCCACTATAACTACTATTGCCCTTATAGATAGAATAAGAATGCTTGATAACGATATGATACGAATGGACCAGAAGATTAATACTATATTGGAACTTCGTGATATTGAAGAGGAGAAGAAGGGTGGTAATTAAAGAATGTATGATAATATTATTAATTACATATACTCTATTTCTCGTTCCTCAGATTGCAGACGCATCTGAACTTATCCATACATGGAAGTCTCCAGCGTTTAGTGGTCAGGGATATAGCGCTCATGTTCTAACTATTGAGAACCAAGAGTTTACTAGGAAGGCAGCGCTTAAAGAAAAGAAAGATGCAGCAGAGAGACAATTAATACGAGATGCTGCAAATACAAACCTTGCTAAGTTTATGAAAAACGTAGAATCAAGGATATATGCACAAATCTCTAAGCAGCTGGTAGATAGTATGTTCGGAGAAGACACAGGAACTTCAGGTACGGTTACTTTTGAAGGAACAACAATAAGTTATGTCAAGAGTACTGATACCGTAGAATTAACGATTGTGAGTCCAGATGGTAGTTCGACTGTTATCACTGTTCCTATTGGCGACTTTACTTTCTAGTTGCGCTTCTATCCAACCGATAGAGCCACCCAAGAATGTATCTGCACCGCTAGTTGATGAACTAAGAAATATGCGTCCCCCTGAGCGTAAAGTACCTCTGGCCGTATATAAGTTCAATGACGTAACGGGACAAAGAAAATCTAGTGCATCACTTGCATTAATAAGTAGTGCAGTGACACAGGGTGGTGATATGTGGTTGTTACAGGCATTGAAAAAGGCTGGACATGGTGAATGGTTTCAGGTCATTGAGAGAATGGAACTAGAGAACCTACTAAAAGAACGGCAGATCATACGAAACACACGGAAGTTGCATGAGGGAGATAAGGCAGAAAAAATTAAACCCTTATTGTTTGCAGGAGTATTACTGACAGGGGGTATAGTTGGTTATGATACTAATACAGAAACAGGTGGTCTAGGTGTAAGGTATCTGGGTATTGGTATATCTGATGAATGGCGTAAAGATATGGTAACTGTAGCTTTACGACTAATATCAGTACAAACTGGTGAAGTGTTATTAGCAGTCAGTTCTCAGAAAACTATTCTGAGTACAAAGTTATCTGCTAATGTATTTAAATTTTTGGATTTGGGAACAAAGTTATTAGAAACAGAGGCGGGGATAACGGATAATGAGTCCACAACTTACGCCGTAAGAAAAGCAATTGAACAAGCATTAATAGAGATTATTAAGGAAGGCGAACAACAAAAATTATGGAAATTTAAAGAGGAGAAAATCAAATGAAAACGAGCATACTTACTATTCTCGCCTACTTTGTTATAATGAGTGTGAGTTATGCGAGTGACGTATACATAACACAGTCTGGTGCAAGCCTGACTGCGAATATCAACCAAGATGGTCAGACCAATAAGTTTGGTGATGCGACGACTGATGTTACTCTAACGGGTGACAACCAGACGTTAGACATTGATCAGGTTGGTAGCACCAATACCATTGCTGCATCTGTTGTAGGTGCAACACAAGAGTTAACAATCAACCAAACAGGGAATAGTAACACTTCTACTGTATCGGTTGGTTCTAACTCTGCATCTGCTGACAACAGTATTATTCAGACAATCACTGGTAGTTCAAATACGACTACTGTGAATGTTGGTAGTTCTGCTGCAACTGATGATGCAGATGTTGATATCGTGGCCACTGGTGACAGCAATACTATTACAGTCAATGAAAATAGTACAGCGACAATGTTGCTTACTGACAAGAAGATTACAAGTATCACAGCGATTGGTGGGAGTAATACTATTACATCTACGCATACTGGTGCTGCTGACCAAGACACAACTTTACATCATACGGGTTCATCAAGTACATTCGCAATTACACAGGGTGGTGCATATGATGGCACAGTGGACATGACAACAGTGGGGTCAGGGCATGCTGTTACGATTACTATGGACGATTAATATCATTCTCTTTAGCACCAGTGCTTATGGTGCTATTGGGAATGTGGTACAACATAAAGGGAATGCTTCTGTAGAAAGATCTGGTGAAAAGACTGATCTAAAGAAGGGTTCTGATATTGAGTTTAAGGATAACGTGAGAACTGGTAAGGGTGGCGTTGGTATCACTTTTGTTGATGATACCAACGTAGCAGTCAGTGCCCACAGCTCCTTAGTGATTGATGAATTCATATATGACCCTAATTCTAAAACAGGGTCTAAGTTAGTGATGAACATTGCTCTCGGTACAGTACGTTATGCCAGTGGTAATATTGCGAAATTGAGTAATCAGAACGTGGAAATTCGGACACCAACAGCAAGAATTGGTGTGTTGGGAACAGCGTTCAGTATGACGGTTGATGAGATTGGAAAGTCTTTGATTATTCTACTACCCAACAAAGACGGGACAGTGGGTAAGATATCGGTTGAGAGTGGTGCTGGATTTGTTCTAATGACAAAAGCATTCCAATCTACTTATGTTGGAACTGGTGAAGGTAAACCATCAAAGCCTGTAATTCTTGATCTTACCCTAGATCAGATTAATAATATGTTAATCATCAGGCCACCAAAAGAGAAGATTATAGAAATATTAAAGGACTCAAAGAGTGGAAAGAACTTGCTTGATATTGATTTTCTAGAGTTTAAGGATTTAGATGAAAATGAATTAGAAGAAGATCAGTTTGGGTTTAACGAGTTGGACATTAACGATTTGGATGTCGATCTACTTCTTAATATTCTTGATCAACTTATTAGGGCTAAAGCTAAATCAGGAGCATTTGACGGTAGGGTAAGTGGGTTTAATAAAGTAACACAAGTCAATACATTGGTAGACGGAAACACTACACGAATTATACGAAGACTTGGAAACAGTACGATAGAACTGGACTTAATAAACGACTATGGATACACAATCAATCTAACACAGGGTGGAATACCTGTGCAGGAGATAACAACTAGAGATGAAGACGCTTCTAATATTATTACTATCTATCAGTCTGAGTAGCATCGCATATGCTGGCAACAGCGTGTTCATTGAACAGATTGGTACGAGTACAGACTCTACGATAACCATAGATATTGATGGCAACGATAATGCTGTCAATCTTACTATGGAAGGCACCGACAATGAGTTGGATATTACACAAGAGGGAAACAACAATACAATCAGTTGGGTTTCCTATTGGGGATCAGGTAAAGCTTGGGGTGGTGATCTAGATGGCAACAACAACAACATTAAAATTCAACAACACAACACCACAGGCACAGATGCTAACAGAGTGGGTATGCATATTCAGAGCAATAGTAACACTGTTCATGTGGGTCAGGGTTGCTCATTCGACAACAGTTCAGACACAACTTGTCAAAGCAGTTCTACTGTGGAATATGGCGGCCACACAGTCAATCTAGATTTACACTCTGGAGGTAATACCATAAAGATAGGCCAAGAAACAGGCACAGGAAACGCTGATCATTATGCACAGATTTATACTTATGGTGGAGAGAATAACAACCTCTTCGTCAAACAAAAGGGTAATGGAAATAAGACACTAAATATGACTATAAGAACTGATGGTGGCACACAAGATATTTTACAGAAGGATGATGGCGCACACACTGCTACTATAGATTTGACAGGAGCATATCACACAGACTTATCAATGACGCAACGGGGGAGTACAAATCAATCATATTCCCTCACACAGAATTGTCAAACAAGTGGTGGATGTACTGTGGGTATTACGCAAGGTAATTGATATGAAAAAATGGATTATATCATTATTCGTTATTTTAGTATTGTGTGGATTGCGTTTTGCAGACCCGTGGTTCCTAGACATGGTTCGCCTCAAGGCAATGGATCAACATCAGCGCAATCAAGAAACATTGATTATTGATAATATTGCTACCGTAGTTATCAATAATCAGACAATTAGAGAATATGGACAATGGCCGTGGGATAGGGAAACACTTGGTAATGAGATTATCAAACTCTATCAAGCAGGAGCGTCATTAGTTGTTGTTCCTATTTTATTCGCAGACCCAGATCGTGGGGGTAAAGATACATTCTTTGCTAACGTGCTCAAACAAACACCAACTGTTATAGGGCAGATACCCAGTGCAGACAATAGTAATTCTGGTGTGGTGCGTGGTGTGGCAACGATTGGCCACCCTTGGAAAAACTGGGTATATAGATATCCCGGTGTAGTTGGGCCCATACCAGAGCTTGCAAAGAGTGCTAATGCTGTTGGTATGATGGTTATTGCACCAGAGGCCGATGGTGTAGTTAGGCGTATGCCTTTAGTCGTTGCGGTAAATGATAAAATATATCCATCTATCAGTATGGAAATCCTACGCATGGCATCAGGGGATGTATCATTCCAAATGAAAACGGGTATTGCTGGTGTAGAAAAACTACGCATCCCAAAATACAAAATGATTGATACAGATGCTAACGGTAACATATGGTTAGACTTTCAGTGGAGAACAGAAACTCACCCCTTACATGAGAAATTGCCAGACTTCAAAGGTAAAATCGTTATACTAAGTATGACTGCTTCTGGCCTAGGAAGCCCTGTTGCAACCCCTGTGGGGGTCATACAGTCACATGACCTTATTGGCGCATCACTTGCCACCATGATGACAGGCCGAAATATAACTCGCCCATTTTGGACTGATCTTGCTGAATTAGCAATTAGTGGTATTGGTGCATTAATCTTAGCACTAACAGTTCTTACATTAGCGTGGTATTTTGGTGCAGTATTATTGCCATTGTTCCTTGCTGGTTCATTCTATGGTTCAGCATATTTGTTCACAGAATACAGTTATCTGGTAGATTGGTCATATCCTGTCCTTACTATGTTTGTGGTTTGGGCAATTGCATCATTCCTGCGGTTCATGGAAGAATATAAGCAGAAGATGGAAATCAAGAAGCAGTTCGCTGGTTATGCCAGCCCAACTGTTGTCAGGCTACTACAAGAGAATCCATCACTAATCAAGGACGGTATGAAGAAGGAGATTAGCATTTGCTTCTCTGATCTTCGTGGATTCACACCATTAGGTGAAAGCTTCGGTGATGATGTAAAGGGCCTTACTGAAATCATGAATGGATATATGGATGCAATCACACAACCTATTTTAGATTCGAATGGTATGGTAATCAAGTATATCGGTGATGCGAGTATGCACATTCATAACGCACCCATAGATGACCCAGACCATCCCAACAGCGCAGTTAAAACTGGGCTACAGATGCTAGATGCAGTAGTGAAGTTTAACGATAAGATTGTTGCTGAAGGCAAGCCGCCTATAGGAATGGGTGCGGGCATCAACACAGGATTGGGATATTTGGGTGAGATGGGTTCTACCATGAGACACAGTTATGATGTTCTTGGTGATGCAGTCTCTACCGCTGCTCGTATTGAAAGCAAGTGCAAAGAGTATGGTTGTCTCTTGTTAGTCGGTGAATCTACCTATGACATGACTGAAAACGACTTCTTCTATCTCAAAGTTGATGAACTTGCCGTGAAGGGTAAGACTATCGGTATTCGTATCTATACCGTTCTAAGTGAAATGGATTGGATGATGAAGAATACTAATTGGTGCATAGCAGAAAGTCAACACATCAAGATGCACGAATATTATCATAACCAACATTTTGATCACGCTATTCGATTGTGTAATGATTTGATGAATGAATTTGATGGTAGGATGAAAAACTATTATACTATGTGGATCGAGCGATGCGAATTTATGAAGACACAACCACTTGAAAAAGATTGGAATGGTGTATTCATTGCTACTACAAAATAAGATGTATTAGTTTTAACCACAAAATACTAAATATATGTATGAAAAATGGATTATATTATTTTATATTAGAAATAAAATGGAAGGTTCTGTAGGATAATATCAATATCAGGAAAAAAAGACTTGACAATCCCTTGATAGTGTGTTATATTATGCTTGTAGATTAGTTATAACAGAAAGATATAAATATGAACATGGATGTTTATCTTCACACAGCACTTGCAATGAGTGCTATCGGTGCTGCATATTACGCAGGCCATTATTTCTCAAAATCACATATTGAGAATGTCATTGGCTATATGCTTGATACCCTTGAAGAAGAGGGATTCGTTGCAACCAAAGAGGATAATGACGGAGATAAGGAGCTTATTCTTATTTCAGAGTTAATCGCAGCTGCGGTTAAAGATTCTAAAAAAATCACTTGACAAATCCTAAAAAATAGTATATAGTTATATAATGAGCGGTATGCATTTATTGCCTGTGTATTATTCGACTACGAATAATCGCAAGCGCAAACAAAAAAAGAAGACGGCCTCTGTCCTAGAGGCAGAGCGCCAACACGCAAAGTTTCTCAAGAAGATGGGTATAGGCACTCGTAGCTCAGTTGGATTAGAGCAACGGCCTTCTAAGCCGTGGGTCGCAGGTTCGAGTCCTGCCGAGTGCGCCAACAGTATTATGTATGATTCTTCTATGGCAAAGAAACCAGAGAAGATTTATACTGGTATTGAGATTATCGGTATTGCACAGATGCATAAGTCTAATGCAGTCCCAGTTCGTGGTAAGAAACAGGCAGAAGAGATTGCCAAGATGAGGCGAGGATAAAATGAAAAATAAAGATTATATCGTTGTTACTACTATTTCATCGTATCGTATGCGTTATG
>Ga0114997_10004248_pt1 | contig 11134 bp, 14 predicted proteins | sample ArcticOcean_MG_C_2_FD_87045 | JGI IMG/M metagenome (GOLD analysis project Ga0114997, IMG submission 87045) | Marine microbial communities from western Arctic Ocean - ArcticOcean_MG_CB4_136 | ecosystem: Environmental > Aquatic > Marine > Oceanic | place: Arctic Ocean: Canada Basin | collected... | reverse complement strand
ATTATTAATGAAACTGTAAATCGCTATTATTCCATCTTTGATACAAAGAGAGAAGGATATAAATTCCTAGTCAGTGTACTACCGGTACAAAGACCATATAGGATTAATTACATCAAGAAGGTGAAGCAAACGTCTAATGATGATAATGCAGTTATTAATATTCTCAGTAACAATCTTGAAATCTCTGAAAGAGAGATTAGATATTATATAGACACCCATAATATAGATATAGAAAGACTTAAAACAACATGCCACTAGACATGAGAGAACTACAGGCGTTAGAGCCAAATGCGAGAGGACTTATTAATCTCGAATCATACTCTGACGATTCATTCAGTATTTTCGGATACCAACTATCAAGCTTACTTGATGATGTTATTTTAGTTAAATACGTCGATATGACCGAAGACGGTAAATCTATTGTACGTAACGGAATACATCTACCTATTAATACTATGCAAAAAGCATGGAGAATTGGACATGTTATTCTCGCCGGCCATCGCTGTACCTTAGTTGCAGACGGAGATTATGTTTGCTTTCCGCACGATAAAGGAGTCCCGGTATGTAATCTTAATGTTAAAGGACACGGTCAAATTAGGGATGCTGTGTTCGTTAACGAACAGCGTATCTTCGGTGTATGTGATAAGATGGACGTAGAAAAAAATAATGCAAGTAACTCTACAAACTCTAAGAAGCGTTCTACAGGAAAACGTAGTAGAAATAAAGTTCCAAAGAAGGCGACCTAAGCCTGGAGCTTCACCATACCGTAGAATGTTTTGTACGAATTCTTATGAGTTATTAAACTCAGCAAGAGGTCGTACTGCTTTAAATTTTAAACCGACTACCTCCTCTCCAAAATATAACCCTACATCTAAAAATATCATACTAACCTGGGATATTTTTATGCAAAATTACAGAGCTGTTAGTATGGATGTATGTGACTTGATCACTCTCCTACCAGCTAACGATTCATTTTGGACATATTATGCAGAGACTCTAAGTAATATGTCCGCGGACGAAAAAATGGCATTTATGAGCATATGATAGTACTAGAAGAACTAGAAGCGGAGCTTAAGACAATACTCCAAAAGGATCTACAATTTATCATTAACGATAAGGTTGTACGAGAGGGTATATTAATATTGTTCAATATGAAGGATTATTATATATCCTTCAATATTAAGACGAAAAAGGATATTATCAAGATATACGAATTACCTGTACCCTATGCTACTATGTTTGGCGCGGATGAGGTGATATTTGATTATACAATTGATAATGTAATAAAAAAAGACCCTCGACGGAGTTATTTGATAAATTCAATATATTCCAGTATTGGTAAAAAATCAAAGCTTTTCGATAATAAGCTTACCATACGGTTCAATACATAAATACTCTTAGTGAAGAACCAGAGTTTTTATTTTGAAATAAGGGATGTGATGACGCAGTTTGTAGCTGCATTTAACGATGTTGTCATAAATCGGTATAATAAAGATAAAAGTATTGCTGATCAAATCAAAGTAAGATTTCTTTACGCTCCAAAAGAGCGAGTTATGCATGATCTTGTCAATAAAGCTCAGCACATAACCCTCCCCGCGGTAGCAGTTAATATAACAAGCGTAGCTCGAGATGAGAGTAGAGTGTTTAACAAAATTCTTGGAGTATATGACAATCCTAATAAAACGTTAGAGTCAAACTACTTACCTACACCCGTACCAGTTAATATAGAGGTCTCTATGTCTATAATGACAAGATTTCAAACTGATATGGATCAGATTGTATCTAATTTTGTTCCGTATTCAAATCCGTATATTATTTTATCATGGCCTGTACCGTCAGGTATCATAAGTGATTTGAGAGAGATCAGGAGTGAGGTATTGTGGAATGGAAGTATCTCAATGGAGTATCCGGTTGAGCTTCAATCATCACAACCTACCCGCGTGACCGGTGATACAAGCTTTACAATTAAGGGGTGGTTATTCCCACATAGTCCGGCTACAACAACTAAGAACATCTACTACATTAATACTAATATAACCGCTGTTACTGGATTGGAGTACATGTAATGCCTGTATATGGAACAAACATGTCTGCAACGAGCTCTATTACTGGTGCTCGTACGAGTCTTACTACAATAGTATCTCTATCCGCACGACCACAAATTACATATGTAGTTCCGAATTACGATGAAATCCCTAGAGCATATCTCGGATTTACAAGAGATTTTCAAATACAAGGATACAACTTTGATACTTCCGTTACAGTATATCTTAGCACGAATAAAGACGTATATGCTAATACGAATGAGTTATCAGCTGTAACAGCATTTAATCTATTTGGAGGACTATCGTCAACCTCTGCAACTCATTCTTTATCCGCCCTATATCCGACATTTTCTGCAATACAATTACCTGATACATACTACGTAATACATTCACCTAATGCAATGACTGTAACAATATCTGCAGCAGATAATATAGGTAAAATGGATGTAATTATAGCCAATGTAGCAGGGTATGCTAAATTTGCACAAGACTTAACAACAAGGGGATTAGCAGGTTCTGGAGTAGAGAGAGTCATCGAGATTAAAACACCGTAGATTTCAACATAGAATATCCCTTGATCAACGATAAATATTAAAAAATGGCAGGAGACAAGTCAACTTTCGGTAGAGGTTTAATGAATTATGTGTCTAATGCGCTTCCTTACAGTCGCGGATTTGATGTAATTGATGATGTAACAGCTTTAAATCCAAAATTTGAAAAGTTCTGGAGCACAGGTTCAAGAAGACAAGAAGCAGTTTCAAAATTCGCAGTATCAACTAACAAGGGCGGTGATGAAATGCATCCAATGGCTAGTATTGCCGTTGATAAAAATTATCATGCGTTCATGTACGCAAATGTTGACTATGATAAATCAAAGCGGTTACGTGATTATAGAGTAATGGCTCAATATTCTGAAGTTGCAGATGCACTTGATGAAATATGTGACGAGTGTATTAACCAGGACGATAAGGGGAGAATCGTAAGACTGCATCTCCAAGAAGATATGATCGATAGCATAGGTGAAACACTCATAAGTAATGAATTTGATAAGTTTATTGAGCATTACAATTTACATGGGAGAGGTTGGGAGTACTTCAGACAACTTTTAGTAGATGGTGAGCTATTTTTTGAGCATGTAATACATAACGAGAGATCAGATTTAGGTCTACTTGGCGTTATTAGTATACCCTCTGATTTAGTAGATCCAATCTACGACAATATTCAAAATTTATTAGTTAAAGGATTCTTATTACGTAAGCCAGTTATAGATCAGACTAACGCAAAAACAGCTCCACAAGCAGGTAATAACGATCAAAAGAATAAAGTCTTACATATACCATTTGACAAGAGTCAAATAACATATATCCATAGTGGTATGTGGAATGAATCTAAATCCATTAGACTACCTTTCATCGAACAAGCTCGACGCGCTTATAGGCAGTTATCTCTCATTGAAGATTCAATTATTATTTACAGATTAGTAAGAGCTCCAGAAAGATTAGTTTTTAATGTTGATGTAGGTAATATGCCTCCACCCAAAGCGGAAGCATATTTGAAAAAGTTGATGAATAACTACTGGTCTCGTAAAACATATGATGTTAATCAAGGTAGATCCGTTCAGGCATTCAATCCACAATCTATGCTTGATAACTTCTGGTTCGCGAAGAGAGCTGGTAGTGAGGGTACAAATGTTACATCCTTAGCTGGAGGTCAAAATTTAGGTGAATTAGAAGATCTGAAATATTTCAGACAAAAGCTTTACCGTTCATTGAGAATTCCTGTTGAGAGATTAAACCCTGACACTCAAGCTGACTCTGGCGGTTCAACAATTGTTAGAGAAGAACTTAAATTTGCCAGATTTATTATGAGGTTACAGCATGCTGTTGCGTTCGGATTAAAAGATGCATTTGTTGCGCATTTAAAATTAAGAGGTATATGGGACAAGTTTGAGGTAAAAGAGCCACATATTAAATTACAATTTAATCCACCACCCAACTTTCAAGAATTGAGAAACCAACAATTACTCGAACTTAAATGGAATAATTATAGTAGCGCAATTCAAAATCAGCTCGTATCTGATACGTATGCTAAGAAGCATTATCTCAAACTTACAGACGACGAAATAAGTACTAACAGGGAATTATTAAGAAAAGACTCTGAGCTTAAATGGGAACTTGCTCAAATTGAAGCTATGGGACCAAATTGGAGAGAATTAGCAGCTGCTGAAGCCGGTGCCGGTGCTGAAATGGCACCTGGTGGTGGTGGTGGTGGTATGCCTATGGGAGGCGGTCTTGGCGGTGGCGGGGTAGGCGCCGCGGTGCCTCCTCCTGAATTTGGACCTGGAGGTACACCACCTGAAGGAGCCGAGCCTGTAGCTCCTACGCCCCCACCAGCTGGTGGTGGTGACTCAGCGTTACCACAATAACGCTTGACGTTCCCCCATTAACACTATATACTCATGAGTAATTAATAATGACTATCATTGTATCGTCTCTGGGATAAAGAAATATATTCCACCATCACTTCTCAAAGATAAAATTAAAAAATTTGGATCTGAAGAGGCATTTATACAACATTTCATTTGCCCAGCAGCTGCAAAATTACTACGAGCTGGTCAAACTGTTGATGAGATTAGAGAACAATTCAACGCGACTGACTTGCCTAAGGTAAAGCCAATTATATTGACTCGTCTAAACTTGATGCGTAAAAAGAAAGGGTCACGTATTCGTGAATCAGAAGAAGTACTTGAGCGAACGAGATATTTAAATTCAAAGGAATTTAAAGACAAGATGGCTAAAATTAAGTCAGACAGAGAGTCACAAACGTACCAGGAATGGGTTGAGCATAGCACAGGTATCGGTAGAGAGCGTGGCGGTACTTGTATTAGACCAGATATTTTTCTTACATGGAATGATAAAGCATGTGACGGGTGTACGTGCTATGAGTTCTGTCTTTGCTACAACAAAAGAAAGTCGTTAGACAAGAAAAAGAAAAGGCTTAAATAATGGCTAAAACAAAGAAACTGACATGCAACATTACCGGTAAAAAGCTCTTCGCTGACGGTGGATATTACAACAAGCGCGTAGAGAAAGTCGGCTCAGAAGAGCTATTACAAAAAACATATATATGTAAAGACGCAAAGCAGCTCCTCAAAAAAGGCTATAGTATAGAAGATATTCAAACTACTCTTAACATTGAAGGGTTTACATGTACTATGACAGATGAAGAAGCCAAAAATCTAGTAAGCACATCAACACTTAGATTAAATACTAATGATCAACCAACGATCGGGATAATTAAAACAGATCCTGATGTTAAAAAATTTATTGAAAATATTTTAAAAAATGAGTAAGTTTTATCACGTAAGAGATAGCGGTACTGTACTTGTAGTAACTAATGCAGAGACTGGTATGCAAGCTGGTGTTATCTCACCACGCGGAAAAGTCACAGGTCCATTCCAAATATCAGGTGATAAGGTGTCTTTTACAGTACAATTAGTAAATGGCTCATTTCTCGGATGTGTACATAAACTTCCAAGCGGTCAATTGGTAACTCAATTTAGAGTTTAACTTGATTATCACTGAGGATATTATATAATCTTTATATAAACATGAGATGCACAGACCTTGCTGAGAAACCCGTAACGACAAAAAATTACCAAATTTATGACGTAAGGGAATTGCCCAAATTGTTCTTAGGTATTAAAGTTAAGAACAAATTTGATGAATGTAGATTACAAATAAAATCTAAATATACTCCTAAGTTTATATCTCATTTTCGTCTCCGATTAGAATTAGAACCGTTTTATATGTATGGTATCGAAATACAAATAAAAAAGCCGTTCAAATCATTATTAAAGAGATTGAATAATAACACTGACACTGCTATCAATACAGACGTCAATGAATTTACAAGCTGGTATAAATGTATGTTAAGTGAATATAATTTATCCTGTGATACATGCTATAGATATCTATCGGATGGCCTCTATCCCATAGACGTTATGCATTTAGATCACATTTCGAAAAAAAGTTATTTGAAGGAAGTGCGGTCAGGATTTAAGGAAATGATGGAGGAAAATAATAACGAATGGTACGCGAGCTTGAACAATTTAAATTTATTTGTTCTCGGATTTTCAACAGGATATAATTTGGATTATCAAATAAATTCACCGCGTTAATAATCGTATATTTAAACTTTCAACATACTAAATATGTAAGAAATATGAACGTAGTAAAGCGAGACGGTAGAGAAGAAGATTTTAATAATGAGAAGATCCATCAGGTTCTTTTCTGGGCTACTCATAATATTAAAGGTGTAACTGTAAGTGATATTGAAATTAAAGTCGCACCTCAGTTTCATGACAATATTACCAGTAAGCAAATACATCAGATCCTGGTTCAGGGTTGTGCTGATATGATTACCGAGCGTACTCCTAATTATCAATACGTCGCGGCTAATTTATTAAACTTCTTTCTACGTAAAGAGGTATTCGGTGCATCAGATAATCTACCTCCCTTGCTCGATGTAATAAAACAAAACATTGAAGCTAATATATATGATCCAATTATCTTAGAAAATTACACTGAGGAGGAAATTAAGAGACTTGACAATACAATTAAGCATAAACGTGATTATGATCTCGTATACGCCGGTCTACAACAATTAATTGACAAATATCTCCTTAAAGACAGATCTACAGATACGACATATGAGACTCCTCAGTATATGTATATGCTTATTTGTATGACCCTCTTAGCAAAAGAAGAGGATAGTAATCGCAGACATTCTCTTATTAAAGATCTGTATAACGATCTATCGACATTTAAGATTAGTTTACCTACACCTATAATGTGCGGTGTCAGAACCCCGTCACGTCAATATTCTAGTTGTACATTAATTGACGTAGGTGACAATCTACCATCTATTTTTAACTCAAATACTGCTGTCGGTTATTATACTGCTAATAGAGCTGGTATTGGATTAAACTTTGGTGAAATTAGAGGCGTAGGTTCTAAGATTCGTAATGGTGAAGTAGTACATACAGGTGTTATCCCGTTCTTAAAAATGTATGAATCTACAACTAAGTCATGTACCCAGAACGGGGTCCGTGGCGGCTCGAGTACCTCACATTTTCCTTTTTGGCATAAAGAGATAGAAGACATATTAGTACTTAAAAATAACAGAGGTACAGAGGATAATAGAGTACGTAAAATGGACTACTCTATTCAATTCTGTAGATTGTTCTATAGAAGATTTGTTGCTGATGAAAATATTACATTATTCTCACCACATGAAGTAGAGGATTTATATGAAGTGTTTGGTTACGATAATGATAAGTTTGAAGAGTTGTATGAGCAATATGAGCGTTCAAGATCTGTCTTTAAGCGGCAAATCAAAGCTCGCGACTTATTTAATTCGTTCTGTCAGGAGAGAATAGGTACAGGTAGGATGTATGTAATGAATTTAGATCATTGCAATGATCATAGTTCGTTTACAGATAAGATTAAGATGTCTAATCTCTGTCAAGAAATTACCCTACCTACAACTCCATTAAAGCACATTGATGATAATTGCAATACTGATGCTGAGATCGCATTATGTGTATTGTCTGCAATTAATATAGGTGTTGTTAAGTTAGATGAATTGAGAGATACATGTCGTAATATTGTTAGATCTCTAGACGCTGTAATTGAGCATCAATCATACCCTGTTGGAGCATCACAAAAAATGCTCAAGAGGAGAAGTATTGGTGTCGGTATAACAAATCTTGCTTATTACCTGGCGAAGAATGGAGTTACATATGATGATCCAGAAGCTTGTAACTTAGTAGACGAGTTAATGGAACACATACAATTCTACATGATTAAGGCGTCGGTTGAATTGGCGAAAGAAAAGGGTGCATGTGAATGGTTCGATCGTACCAAATACTCTAAGGGAATTTTACCGATTGATACCTATTGCAAGGAGGTCGATAAGATTGTAACGAGAAAACTCAAATTACCTTGGGAGAAGCTTCGAAAAGATATCGCTAAGCACGGTATGAGAAATTCTACATTGACGGCTCTTATGCCTTGCGAGTCTAGTTCGTTGGTCACTAATTCAACTAACGGTGTAGAGCCACCTCGAGGACTACTATCCGTTAAGAAATCGAAACAAGGCCTCATACCGCAAGTTGTACCTGAGATTTATTCGCTACGCAACAAATATACGCTAGCATACGAAATGGAAAATAATATAGGGTATACTAATATTGTTGCAGTTATTCAAAAATATGTAGACCAATCTATATCTGCTAATCATTACTATGATTTCTCGAGGTACAAAGACGGTAATTTACCTGTATCAGATGTAGCTCGTGATATTTTATATGCCTATAAGATGGGTATTAAAACTCTCTATTACGCTAACAGTAATGATGGAAAGACTGATGAGCATATGGAAGAAGAAACTAGTGATTGTGAGAGCGGAGCGTGTGCTATATGAAGAGTATAATCAATAAGAAATGTATTGATACAACCAAGCAACCATTATTCTTTGGTGAGGGGTTGAATCTACAGAGGTATGATAAATGCAGATATAAGAAATTGTTTGATTTATTTCAACAACAATTATCATTTTTCTGGCGACCTGAAGAGGTGGATTTAAGCGGGAAAGAGAAGAACGATTTTCTATCCTTAACAGAGCACGAAAAATTTATCTTTACAAAGAACCTATCATATCAGATTCTCTTGGATAGTGTTCAAGGTAGAGGCATTAGTCACCTGCTTAATGATTGCTCTAATCCGGAATTTGAAGCCTTCGCGAGAGCATGGGAATTCTCAGAAACGGTTCACTCGTATTCTTACACCTATATTATTAAAAACGTTTACGCTGATCCGTCCGATGTATTTGATGACATCTTATTAGATAAAGAAGTCCTCAAGCGAACGACATCAGTAACCAAATATTATGATGACCTAATCAACTCATTTGGAGACAAAGATGTAAACAGTAGGAAAAGAAAACTATATCTCACGCTAGTTAGCATCAACATATTAGAGGGTATTAGGTTTTACGTTTCGTTTGCTTGTTCATATGCGATGGCTCAGAACAAGAAGATGGAAGGTAATGCTAAGATCATATCTTTGATTAACAGGGATGAAAACTTACACTTAGCCTTTACACAGAATGTGTTAAAATACCTGAGAGACAACAAGGATGAAGGGTTTCAGCACATTGTCAAGGAGTGTGAAGAGACTGTTGTTAAGATGTTTGAAGATGCTGCGCAGGAAGAAATGGAATGGGCAGCATATCTCTTTAAGGATGGCTCAATTCTCGGTCTCAATGAACAAATATTAGTTCAATATATGAAGCATCTAACCAATAAGAGAATGAAAGCTGTTGGTGTTAAGCCTATCTTCCCTGACACTACAAATCCTATTAACTGGATACAGAACTGGACGGAGAGTAAGAGGGTACAAAATGCCCCTCAAGAGACTGAGATTGAATCATATAAGATCGGTTCATTTGAGCAAGATATGGGCGATATGGACGTCGGTGACTTTAAATTCTAATGCCCGCTCAAATTAAATTAGATTCTACATATCTCCAAATGGCCAATATCTGGGGACAGCTATCAAGAGCTCGACGGAAAAAAGTAGGTTGCTTAATTGTAAATAGTGGTAGGATTATATCGGATGGATATAATGGTACCCCTCACGGTTTCGACAATGATTGTGAATTCGAAACTAGATTTGGTTATGAAACTCGTCCAGAGGTAATTCACGCCGAGAGTAATGCCTTGATGAAGCTCGCAAGGAGTACACAAAATAGTGGATACTCTGTATTATATGCATCTGTTTCACCTTGCTTTGAATGTGCTAAACTAATAATTCAAAGTAAAATAATTAGAGTTGTATATGGTGAAGAGTATCGCGACACTTCTGGTATTGAATTATTAAACCGAGCTGAAATAACTACTCAGTTACTAGAGTTATCAGAGATTGTGCCTGGATGAAACGTTCATCTTCTTCTCCTCAAATGCCGTTAACGGCTTCATACTACCAATACCTGTTAACATATTTTCTGCCTCAAACTTTAAGCCGGGAATATTATTTCCAGCCTCGCGCGGGTTCGAATTGATCCACTCCATTCCGAATTCCCAATCTTCTTTAAAGTTAATGAAATCTTGTACAGTATATTTACCACCCAATCCTGCTTGATCAATATACACTTGAGGGCTTGGATTGCCGCGAGATCTAATGGTAGGTACCAGTGTAGTATTAAACGCTTCATATGATCCTTGATAGTGTGTAATTCCCGGGATCGTTATTTCTTGATAGGAAGGTAAATCAATTCTATTCGCACTCAGAGCTACTGTACTAAACAATTCGACCGTCCAGTCCATTACATTACTAAAATTATCTGAAGATGTCCAATCTTCCATATTAGCAAACGTACCACCCTCCTTAATAATAGAATTAGCACCACCATGAAATGCACATAGTGATCCACCATTAGTAAGAGGTGATCTCCAATTTAAATTAGAATTTGACGCTAATTGACTATTGAGATATGATTGTCTCCCTTTAACATATTCAACCGTAGCATTGTACGCAGGTACTAAGATTGTCTTAGTAACTCTACTAACCATATCTAGTAATTGATTATGTGTGTCTTTATACAAATCTATATTAGATCTGAACGTGTTAAAATTACCTGACGACGCTGTTAATAATGTTGTTAAAGTTGTGCTCATGCTATTTCGGTATCGCCTCCAATATCTATATCCGGTAGCGGTATCTCATCTAATAGGCTCTGTATTAGATCTGATGAATCCTCATTTTCAACCGGTTGTGGTCCTACTTTTTGAGGTAAAAGACAGGCTTGACCGACTGTTCGAACTCCATCACTATTTGACACCATAGTCATGCCTACAGTCTTGTAACCGTGTTGATGATCTGCTACGTCAATAGTATCAGGTAATCCAGACCCCCAGACCGGAGCTACACTCCAGTCATTTATTGTTACAGCCATGCCATCCGCAGTAGTTCCGAATGCAAATCCGCTAATCTGACCTACAATATGTGTTGATTTTGCTAAAGCTT
>Ga0114997_10004247_pt1 | contig 11135 bp, 8 predicted proteins | sample ArcticOcean_MG_C_2_FD_87045 | JGI IMG/M metagenome (GOLD analysis project Ga0114997, IMG submission 87045) | Marine microbial communities from western Arctic Ocean - ArcticOcean_MG_CB4_136 | ecosystem: Environmental > Aquatic > Marine > Oceanic | place: Arctic Ocean: Canada Basin | collected... | reverse complement strand
TATTATCAATTTCTTCTTTAAAGTTTCTAGCTAAACCTAAGATTAAGCCCCAAGTTAATTCGGATGTACCTGAAAAACCAATTTCAGTTCCACATACTATAATTTTTCTTTTTTTAGCAGCCATTAAATCTATTGCTTTATTTCTTGAGCCACTTGTTATGATGTATTTGAGATCATTAAGGTTATCGATTATATTTTTAGTAATTGGAGTTCGCTCTCTCATAATTAACAAAGCCTCGAAATCAACAAGCTGTTCTATCGCATCTGCTTCATCGGCGAAAGGTTCGCTGAATATTTTAAATTCATATTTCCCTGATAGTTTTTTTAAATCAACAAACTCATGAGAAACATTTTGATAATCATCTAAGATTGCAACTTTAAGCATTTTTAGTCTTTCTATTTGATAAAAGGATTCCGGTTAAAATAAATATTGCACCCAACATATGATAAAACATAAATTTTTCATTAAAAATAATTATCGCCATAATTGCACTTAATATTGGCATCATATGAAGAAACACACCTGCTCTATTTGCTCCAATTAAAGAAACTCCCTTTATCCAAAAAATAAAAGAAGCAAGACCTGGAAACAATACTACATAAAATAAAATAATAAAAAAGTTTTGATTTAAAATAATTCTATAATCCATTTGATATTCTATAAAATAAATTGGAATTAAAAAAATAAACCCAAATGAAATTACTACTTCTAACAATGTTAATTGAGATAGTTCATGTTTTTTTTTCTTTAAAAGCACAGAATATGTTGCCCAAGATAGCATTCCAAAAACCATTGTAATATCACCTTTATTAAAATCTAAATTTATCAATATTCCTAGGTTAGCTTTCGTTATAATCAAAATTACTCCTATAAAAGAACATGAAACCCCTAAAATTTGAAACATATTAGTTTTTTCAATTTTCAGGATTGATGAAATAAAGATGATCATCACTGGTATTGTTGATATCATTAATACTCCACTTATTACTTGAGTGAAATTTAAAGAATAATAAACAATCGAATTAAATATAGTTACACTCGTTATTCCAAGGATCATATAATATTTATAATTTTCTAAAATATATTTCCTTTTTTTTAATATTTCTTGAATTGTAAATGGTGCTAAAATTAACCAAGCAAAGAGCCATCTATAAAAATTTAATGAAAAAGGAGGTATTTGATATTGGCTAGCAAATTTTCCAACCAAAAAATTTCCTGACCAAAATAAAGTTGCTAAAAATAAAAGAATATAAGCAGCATTATTTTTATTTATCACTTAACTAAACCTAAGAGAACTGTAAGGTTTTAAATCTAAGTTTGTATTTTCTTCAGCAATCATTCCTGCAACTATTTTCCCTGAAATTGGCCCCAAAGTCCATCCTAAATGATGATGACCAAAACTATAAAAAATATTTTTATATTTTTTTGAAGGTCCTATAACTGGTAAAAAATCTGGGGTGCTTGGTCTAAAACCTAACCACTCATCTTCATGTTCTGGTAGATCACCTAACATATATTTTGCATTATTAATTAAATTTTTAATTCTAGATTTTGATAATGGATTTTTCAATCCACCAAATTCTACAGTTCCAACAACCCTAAGGCCTTGTTCCATTGGTGTAATACCAAAACCTCTGTTTGAGAAAATCACTGGTCTACTTAAAAGGTGATCACAATCTTTAAAGTGTATGTGATAACCTCTTTCAGTATCAAGAGGTATATTTTCATCTAAATTATCTGTAAGTCTTTTTGAAAAAGCTCCACAAGCAATCACAATCTTATCAAAAACAAAATTTTGATTCTCTGTTTTTAAAACAGGTTTTTCTTGGTCAAAATTTATATCTTGAATGTTCATCTTTAAAAATTTTCCACCTTTTTTTAAAAAAAGTTTAAATAATTTTAGAAGTATCTTTTTTGGGTTTCTTGCGTGTCTTCCATATTTATAATAAACACCTCCATGATAAATAGGTTTTATATTTGGCTCAAGGTCGTGGATTTCCTCAGGTGATACTATTTGTTGATTAACACCTAACTCATTTCTAATTTTAATTTCAAGTTCTCTACTTTTTAAACTTTGATTGTTCCAAATATATAAAATACCTTTCTTTTCCACTAATCCTTCAAGATCAATCTCATCAAATAATTCATCATAAGCCGGCAGAGCTAAATTTAAAATTTGATGCATATTCTTTGCTGTATGCATCATTCTTTTTGTGGAACAATTTCTAATAAATTGTAAGAACCATGGAATCATTTTTGGAACATAATTCCATTTAAGAGCCAGTGGACCATTTGAACTTAAAAGCATTGCCGGAATATCTGACAATATGTCTGGTCTATTTATTGGAACTGATGCATAAGGAGAAAAATGACCTGCATTGCCATATGATGCGACTGGACTACCTGGCTCATCTCTATCAAAAATTGTTACATTAAAACCTTTTTTTTGAAGAAACAGTGCATTAGATATTCCTTGAATACCGGCCCCCACAATTCCTATCTTTAAATCTTTATTCACAACACTTTATATAATTTCTATTTTGAATTTTTCTAGCGACATATTCGACAAACTATACTCTAAATATTTAAGCTATTAGTTGTTTATGATTAATTTTAGCACTCATAACAATTGCAAACCCAATCATCGTAGCCAACATTGAAGAACCTCCATACGACATGATGGGTAATGGTGATCCAACTATTGGTAACAACCCTAAAACCATAGACATATTTACCGTAATATAAAAAAATATTGCTGTACCAAAACCATAACAGAAAAGTTTGGCAAAATAGCTTCTTGAAATTGATCCTATTTTAACAACTCTGTAAATAATAGTTATATAAATTAGTAAAAGACAAAGCGATCCTACTAGACCATGTTCTTCAGCAAATAAAGTAAAGATAAAGTCTGTATGTTTTTCCGGTAAAAACTCTAAATAACTTTGAGTTCCTTTCAAAAATCCTTTACCTGTTATTCCACCAGAGCCTACTGCTATTTTAGATTGAATTATCTGATATCCGGCTCCTAGAGGGTCTCGACCTGAGTCAAGAAAAGTTAAAATTCTTAACTTTTGATATGGTTTTAATAAAGAAATAACAAAAGGCATTGAAATTAAAATCATTATAAAAGAATATATAAAATATTTAATATTCAATCCAGCCAACCAAATAACAACTAAACCGCTTATGGCAATTAATATAGATGTTCCTAAATCAGGTTGACTGAGTACTAACATTATTGGTAGAAGCATAATTATTAAAACTATCATTACACTTTGTAAGGTATTAACCTGATCAAAATTCGTACGATGATAGTATTTTGCAAGACACGCTATAATAGCTATTTTCATTAACTCCGATGGTTGTAAGTTAATAAAATACAGATTTATCCATCTTTGTGATCCAGACGCTTTAACTCCATATAAAGAAACCCAAATCAAAAAACCTAAAGTGACTATGTAAAAAACATAAGCAAAATAATGCCAAAATTTAATATGAAAAAAAGATAGTATAATCATCATTGGAAAAAAGATTAAGAATTTCACAATGTGACTTTTGCTATGAAATAAAATTTCTCCACCATCTGTTGAGTACATGGTGTAAGAACTAATTATACCTAATAACAATATGCATGTTAATAAAATAAAATCAAAATTTCTAAATTTTTGGAAAAGAGAAAGTTTTGAATTGAGTGAGCTATATTGCATCTAAATTTTTAAAAGTTTTTTATTTTTAACTTTTTCTCTGAGTTCATGTCTATCTATAATCAATTTAAAAAGTTTTTTTGCCATTGGGGCTGCTGTTGAACTACCCGATCCACCATGCTCTATGACTACACTTAAAGCATATCGTGAGTTTTTATAAGGTCCGAAAGCTATAAATAATGAATGATCTCTATCTTTGTAAGGAATTTCAGAAGTATTCAAGTCTAATTCTCTGTCTCTTGCAGTTATTCTTTTAACCTGAGATGTTCCTGTCTTACCAGCAAATTGATATTTAGGATTTTCTATTCTTGATGAATAAGAGGTTCCCCTCACTTCGTTTGTAGATGCAAACATTGCTTCTTGTATCAATTTTATATTTTCAAATTTTTGATATAGAACTTCGTGCTTTTTGTCTTTTGTAAATGAAAATAGACCCTCACTTGACTCATCCAAACCTTTATTTATTTGCTTGTTCATTTCATGGTTTTTTTTAATTAAAGATTTTACTTCTTCGTATGTTTCGTCATTTTCATTAACAGTTATTTTGGGATAAATTTTATGTCCTCCATTTGCTAACTGTGCTGTCATTAAACATAATTGCAAAGGTGTGGTTTGTGTATAACCTTGTCCAATTCCTGTAATTAATGTTTCACCTATAACCCATCCTTCTCCCAATTTATTTTTTTTCCATTGTGTACTTGGAATTAATCCTTTTTTTTCATTATTATAAATTTCATTTAAAACTTTTTCACCAAGACCAAATTTAATAGATGTTTCTTTTAATCTATCCACACCAAGTTTTCTTGCAATCTCATAAAAATAAGTGTCACATGATTGTTTCATTGCTTCTTTTAAATTTACGATGCCATGACCTTTTTTTTTCCAACAGTGATAGGTTTGACCATACATTTTTGTTTTGCCTGTACAGTTAACTTTAAAATTTTTATCAATAATATTATTTTCTAAGGCAGAAAGAGCCACAATAGGTTTTATTGTAGAACCAGGTGAGTACAACCCTGATAAAGTTTTGTTAACTAACGGTTTTAATGGATTGTTTCTTATTAACTGCCAGTCATCTTGACTAATACCAAAAACAAATAAATTTGGATCAAATGAGGGTGCGGACTGCATTGCTAATATTTCTCCTGTATAAATATCCATCACACTAATTGATCCAGATACATCCTTTAAAAGATTACTAGCTAACTTTTGAATTTCAGTATCGATCGTAAGTTTAATCTTTTCACCTTTTTCACCCTCTTTGTAATCAATTTGATTAATTCGTTTGCCATAAGCATTTACTTCATACCTCTCTACTCCATTTGAGCCTATCAACTGTGCTTCAAATGATTTTTCTAATCCAGTTTTACCAATCTTAAGACCGGGAACGTGGTGGTTTTTGATTATTTCATTTTTTAAAATATCCTCTTTGCTTGCTTCACTTACATATCCAAGAATATGAGTGTAGTTATCAGCAAATGGATAATTACGTGAAACAGAAATAACTGGTTTTGCACCAACTAAATCATATAAATAATAATTAACTTTTACAAACTGCTCCCAAGTTAGGTTGTCTGAAATAACTATAGTTTCCCAGGATTTTTTTTTTTTTTTTTGTAAAAGTATCTTTTTAAATTCACGATTACTTATAGTTAAAATATTTTTTAATCGTAACATTAAATATCTAAAATTTTCTACTTCTTCAGGGGTCACATGAACCTGATAAACCTCAGAATTCCCCGCTATAATATTATCAAAATAATCAACAAATTCACCTCTAACTGGAGGCAGTCTCCATTCACGTAGTCTATTCTTATCAGATAGAGTTAAATATTTTTTATTATCATTTATTTGTAATGAAAATAATCTTAAAAAAATTCCAGTAAATATAGCAACTTTAGCAGCGCCAAGGATAAACATTCTTCTGTTAATAACCTGAAGTTTTCTAGCATTAAAATTCTCACCAAACATTATTTGTATTTACCTAAAACGAAATCATTATAGAATTTAAATATATATGAAAAAATATAATACAATAAGAATGTGCCTATAATATTTGATGTTTGATATAAATAATTAATTTCATAATTAAAAAATAAGATTAAATAAGTATATGTAATAAAATTTAAAATTAAAATTGAGATTAAAAAAGATATCCAGTCTTTAATTAAACTTGGTCTTAATGTTATGTTTCTAAGGTATGCAGCAGAAACACATAATAATAAATAGGATAAACTACTTATTCCCATTGGTAGTCCGTTGATGACATCATTAAATAACCCAGCTATGAAAATTAAAATGTAGCCAATCCCACCTTCTCTTTTCAGGCTGTAATAAAATATTAAAATATAGACAAAATTAAATGAAAAATATTTAAATTCTAAATTAAAATCAATTTCATTTAATATAGACATAAAAAGTAAAAACACAGGTGTATACTTATATAGAAAGTGTTTGCTCATAATGTTCTTTTTAATTTTTTTTAATAGGTCCTCTATTTAATACACAGTTTCTGTACTCATCTGTACCAACCTTGAAAAGATGAGATCTAAACATAGTTTTTCTGCACTTGTGTCCGTATGATAGGTTTAACTCTAAAAACTCCAAATCTTCACTTTTCTTTTGGACTGCATTTATTTTTTTATTACTTTCTATTAATTTTGTTTGTGTATCCGTTAGATATTTTTTTAATCTAGTATTATCTGATTGAAGTTTACGCTGCACTTCTTCATTAATAATCTTTTGTTGTCTAAGTACTTTGATGTCTTTTGATTGACTGTTCATTTTAGCAATTTGCTTATTGTTTGCTTTAAATATTGCTTTATTGGATTGATCAATATTTATATTTTCCTTTTTATGGGATGAAATCTTTACATATTTTAATTGGGAAAAATCTTTATAATAATTTACTATTAATTTTTTCCCGAGCAGTATGTCTGTTGAATTAATTTCACCTATTGGAATCCCACTTCTAAAAATTCCTCCTACTCCCGATGTTACAACAATCAATTTTTCATCATTATCATTATTAATCTTTTCTTTATTTATGTATTGTAATTGGCCACTTCTCTGCCCTAATCCGCTCATAATACCTTGTATATTAAGTGGTTGAACTGTAATCGGAACTTTGGAATTGATATCAGATATCAATAAAACACGTGATGTAAGAAAATTTACTTCAACTACCTTTCCTACTAAATAGATATCATCATAAACTGCCATTCCTTCCTTAACTCCATTTCTACTACCTTTATTAATGACTATAGATCTTAAAAAGGGACTTTCTTTATCAATTAATACTTTTGCAAAAGCTTGTCCATCTTCTACAAAATAATCATCAATTAATTTTTTTAATTCCACATTTTCAAATATAATAATTTTTTTTTCTAGGTCTTTATCTTTTAATTCCTTCAATTGATTTTTTGTTATCAAATAATCATCATAATGGTCAAAATGATCTGATATTTTATTAAAAGATTTTTTTATAGTATTTTCTGGGAGGTTAACAATAAAAGACGAATAATAAATTATTTCTTTAATTACAATTTTATTAAAATTTATAATCTTAAAGTTATAATTGCCTAATATTAAAAATATAATCGAAAATAATATTAAACTTAATAATGAAAATTTTTGTTGGTTGCCTTTTCTTAAAAAAGCGGACCTTACTGCTATTACAAAATCATCTCTGCTTGGTTCCATTGCTGTTAGTACTCAGATAGCATGCTCGAAAAAATTTCCTCATTTTCTAGAGCTTTACCAGTTCCAATTGCAACACAAGCTAACGGATCATCTGCTATATGTACTGGCAAGCCTGTTTCTTTAGAAAATCTTTTGTCAATATTTTTTAATAAAGCACCACCACCTGTAAGTGTCATTCCCATATCAACTAAATCAGCTGATAATTCTGGTGGGGTATTTTCTAAAGCATCTTTTATTCCATCAACCATTTCTTTTAAAATATCATTCAATGCTTCTGCTGTATCCTCTTCAGTGATATTAACTTCTTTAGGTGTTCCCGATCTAAGGTCTCTACCTTTTACAGCATATGTATTGCTGTTTGAGGGTATCGCAGTACCTATTTCTTTTTTAATTTTTTCAGCTGTGCTATCACCAATCATAAGATTGTATTCTTTTCTCATGTAATTGATCAATGCAGCATCCATTGCATCTCCAGCAACCCTCAACGATTTAGAATAAACAAGGCCACCTAAAGACATTACAGCAATTTCTGAAGTACCTCCTCCTATATCGACCACCATTGAACCCGTTGCTTCAGAAATTGGCAGACCCGCCCCAATTGCTGCAGCTATAGGTTCTTCAATTAATTGAACCCGTCTTGCACCAGCTGCAAGAGCACTATCTTGAATTGCTTTTCTCTCAACTGGTGTTGACCCCGTTGGTACACAAATTAAGATCCTAGGGTTTGCAAAAGTTTTATTCTTGTGAATCTTTTTAATAAAATGCTTGATCATCTCTTCAGTCACAATAAAATCTGCAATTACACCATCACGCAAAGGTCTAATAGCACTAATGTTACCTGGAGTTCTTCCAAGCATTGTTTTTGCTTCGTCACCAACAGCTAAAACAGTTTTCTTCCCACCTGATTCAATTATAGCAACAACCGATGGTTCATTTAAAACTACACCTTGTCCTTTTAATACTACTAAAGTATTGGCTGTTCCAAGATCAATTGCCATATCTTGACTCCAAACATTAGTTAAATTCTTAAACCAATTAGACATATTATATTCCTTTCACTTCCTGGGTTTCGTGCTCTATTGGAGCAGTTTTTTTTCTTTTAATAATCATTTTATTTAATGCACTTAAATAAGCGTTAGCTGAAGCTACTAATGTATCGGTATCTGCTGCTTGCCCTACTGTAGTTTTGCCTTCTTCCTCTATTCTAACACTTACTGTTGCTTGTGCGTCAGTTCCCTCTGTGACTGCATGAACTTGATATAGCTGTAACTTAACATCATGTGGGTACAAAACTTTTATACATTTAAAGATAGCATCTACTGGTCCATCACCCACTTCTACTGTTGATTTAACTTCTCCATAAACATCAAGAGTCATTTCTGCTCTTTGAGGTTCACCTGTTCCTGCAAAAACTTTTAATGACTTTAAATTAATTACATACTTTTCTAAAACCATACTATCATCAACCAAAGCTGTAATATCATCATCATAAACATGCTTCTTCTTATCTGCTAAAATTTTAAATTTCCCAAAAGCAGTTTGAATTACATCATCTGTTACATCTACATAACCAAGATCATTTAGCTTCTCTTTAAATGCATGTCTTCCGGAGTGCTTTCCCATAACTAATGAAGTTTTTTTAACACCAACACTTTCGGGTGTCATAATTTCATAAGTTTCTCTATTTTTAAGCATTCCATCTTGGTGAATACCAGCTTCGTGAGCAAAAGCATTTTTTCCAACAATTGCTTTGTTAAATTGTACTGGAAATGTTGCGTTTGAAACAACTTTTGATGCTTTGCTTAATAATTTAGTTTTAATACCTGTTGTAAAAGGCATTAAATCATTTCTTGTTTTTATTGCCATTACAATTTCTTCAAGTGCAGCATTACCTGCTCTTTCACCTATGCCATTAATAGTGCATTCAACTTGTCTTGCTCCTGCAGAGACTCCTGCTAAAGAGTTTGCAACAGCTAATCCTAAATCATTATGACAGTGAACAGATAAAATTGCTTTTTCGATGTTTGGTACTTTATTTTTTAAAGTAGTAATAATTTTTGTGTATTCAGATGGAGTTGTGTAACCTACTGTATCTGGAATATTAATTGTTTTTGCGCCACAATTAATTGCAAGTTCAACAGATTTACACATATAATCCATATCTGTTCTTGTTCCATCTTCACAAGACCATTCAACATCATCGGTGAGATTTCTTGCATAGGTAACACTTTCTTTAATTGCATCCAAAACTTGTTCTGGGGATTTATTCAATTTATGTTTCATATGTAATGGACTTGTGGAAATAAATGTATGAATTCTAAATCTAGGTGCAGCCTTTAATGCTTCATGACATACATCTATATCTTTTTTGCTAGCTCTAGATAACCCACATGGAATTGAATTCTTTAATATCTTACTAATTGCCATGACTGCTTCAAAATCACCAGGTGATGCAATTGGAAATCCTGCTTCAATTATATCTATTCCCAATTCATCAAAAATTCTTGAGATTTGAATTTTTTCTTCAATACTCATGGATGCCCCTGGTGATTGCTCACCATCACGCATCGTAGTATCGAAAATAAATACTTTCTCTTTATCGCTCATAACTAATAATTAATGAAAATATAATACAATCTCTATTAGAGATTGCAAAATAATTGTTTTATATTGGCTATATTTTTTGTTCGCTTTGGGTTCTTAGTAAAAATTAACTCTTATCACTATCTATTAATTTCTTTTTACCAATCCAGGGCATCATTGCTCTGAGTTCAGCACCCACTTTTTCAATTGGATGATCTGCAAGATCTTTTCTCATTTTCAAAAAGTTCTTTTGTCCACCTTCACACTCTTTCATCCAGTCTTTTGTAAATTTACCTGATTGAATGTCTGCTAGAACTTCTTTCATTCTTTTTTTACTCTCACTATCTACAATTTTTTTACCAGATACATACTCACCATATTCTGCTGTATTTGAGATAGAATAATTCATGTTAGCAATTCCACCTTCATAGATAAGATCTACTATCAATTTTACTTCATGGAGACATTCAAAATATGCCATCTCTGGTTCGTAGCCAGCTTCTGTTAAGGTTTCAAAACCATTCTTAATTAGCTCAACCAGTCCACCACAAAGAACTGACTGTTCTCCAAATAAGTCAGTTTCACATTCATCTTTAAATGTCGTTTCAATAATGCCAGATTTTCCACCACCAATTGCTGATGCATAAGATAATGCAAGATCTCTTGCTTTACCCGTTCCATCTTGATGAACGGCAAACAAGCATGGTACCCCACCACCTCTTTCAAATTCACTTCTAACTAAATGTCCAGGTCCCTTTGGTGCAACCATAAATACATCCAGATCTTTTCTTGCTTCAATAAGTTTGTAATGAATGTTTAATCCATGAGCAAAAGCTATACTTGTTCCTGATTTAATTCTTTGCTCAATGTGATTTTTATAAATTGATGCTTGTAGTTCATCTGGAGTAAGTATCATTGCAACTTCTGCCCACTCTGCAGCATCTGATAAGCTCATTACTTTTAAACCTTTGGATTCAGCTTTTGCTTTACTTGCTGAACCATCTCTCAGAGCAACAACAACTTCTTTAGCTCCACTATCTTTTAAATTTAATGCGTGTGCATGTCCTTGACTACCATAACCAAAAATTGCTATTTTTTTGCTCTTAATTAAATCTACATCTGCATCTTTTTCATAAAACATTTTC
>Ga0114997_10004246_pt1 | contig 11136 bp, 8 predicted proteins | sample ArcticOcean_MG_C_2_FD_87045 | JGI IMG/M metagenome (GOLD analysis project Ga0114997, IMG submission 87045) | Marine microbial communities from western Arctic Ocean - ArcticOcean_MG_CB4_136 | ecosystem: Environmental > Aquatic > Marine > Oceanic | place: Arctic Ocean: Canada Basin | collected... | reverse complement strand
TTCTTGTCGGAGTTTCTCTGCAGCTTCTTTGGCATCCGCTTCCTGTTGGAGACGCTCGCGCTCAATACGTTCGTCATCTTTCTGCTTTTTGCGTGCAATTTCCTCCTGTTCCAAGCGGAGGTTCTCTGCAGCTTCTTCGGCTTCGTCTGCCTGTTGTTTGCGCTCAATCTGAGCTTCCTGCTTTTTGCGTTGCGCTGCCTCTTCTTGGCTTTTTTGTGTTCTTGTTTGGCGTTTTGTGTCTTTTGTTGCAGCTTCGTCCAACATGAAAAGAGCTGCTTTCTTTGGTAGTGCAATTGCTTCACGTTGGTCAATTTTTAAGATGATACGATTTCCTTCGTAAATATCTTTGAGTTCACTGTGTAGTTTTTTTGGATTCAAATGAATGGTTGGTTCGATGAATTCAACCATGGCAATATAATCAGGATCTGTCACATCGTTATTACTGCATAAATCTATTATTGTTGTGAGTTCCACGTCCAAATACTCGGGCAGTTTTGCGACACGATCTTGAAAGACACGCATGGCAAAAGACGCATTTGTAATGTTACGAACTGGTGGTGAGAGTAGTCGTTTGATACGTCCAGCAACACCTGTGCACCGTTGTTGAAATTCAATGTTGTCCAATTCAAACCGGTATTGTTTTCGTTTAGCGGCAGATGCTTGGCGTTTGACAACGTTAGCGATATTAATTTTATTGGATATATATTCGTCTCCGTTGCAGTGTAATCTTACGTCGCCTGCGGATTGACCTAATTCAATTTCGGGGTCGTTACCAATGGAAGTCCATGCTTGTGCATCGGAATTTAATTCCCAGTGGTATAGAGAAACATTTTTTTCTGAAATTTCATGTGTTGGGCGAATTGCACCATCTTTAAATTTAATATGAATTGATTTTTTGTGTCGAGTCTTTTTGGGTCGAGTCCCTTTGGAAATATTCGACAATTCAATTCGGGTTGTTTCAATTAATTGTTCCAATTTGGTAATATTTTCTTTGTGTTTGTGTCTATCTCTAACACGCATAATGAATTTATCTGTATAATTACCAAATTCAACATGTACATTGGGAGTGGATACATTTGGATCAGCGGAATTATATTCCGTTCGTCCCAAAGCACCTGATATTTCCTGTTCTTTCTCTAATGCCTTCGATAGTTTATCTAAAAAATCATTTTTTGCTTGTAGTATTTTGACAGACATCGAAATCCGTTTAATTACCAACATGCACCGTGGTATATATAGGTTCGAATGGTTATCCAAAAAGATGCTGTGGTGCAAAAAAAAACATGTAAATATATATAGAGATAACCCACGGCCTAAATGTCAACGTTGGTGTGCATATATATTTGGCCTGTTTTTAATTGTATTTATTTGCTTCTGGACGTTGAGAGATACAGCACCTATAAGGATAACAAAACCTATTCCTGAAGATTTAGAAAAGAACGCAGGTAGTATGGTCGGAACGCAACAATTAAGTGATGTGTATTGGCGTATGAAGATTCGTCACGTCAATACACATGTAATCGAAGAATGTAAAACCACAGATTATAGCATTTTCACACAAAAAAACCTTGAATTGGACGAACAAAGAATGGAAGAATCTTATATTCATATGTGTCACTCGGGTATGTCTGTCATAAATGCACGTGCTGTCTTTTCAGGCGCATCGACAAATTATGTCACGTGTCAAGAGCAATATGCGGATATTACGAAAAAGAAGGAACGTCAATACCCATTTTCGCTCAAATATATATCTGGTACCACTTTTATGCCGGAAACAAAAGTAATACGCCAAAAAAAAGATGCATGTATGTGGTTGCATGCAATTGATATTGTGGAGTCTCGTTGGGATTGACGTATATAAAGCCGCAAGTAGATCGTAAAACATGGACCATGGTACTGTATTACCAGTTGACAAAATGGCACACTACATGTCCGTTTTACGAACAACACCAATCTTATACATGTGTCGCAACGTCATTCACCATCATTTATTCGGCAATGGCATTGAATTCGCCCATCGCCGTGGCAAAGTCCGACCAGACCCCCACATGCAAGAAATTATGACCGATTTTTGGTTGCCCTGTTGTAAACAAATTATCGATAGTGTTTTGTCATTTGGACTTGTTATTCTTCGCATTGTCCATATGCAGGATGGTCTTCGAGTTCCAGTTGTACTCGAACCAAGCGGCATTGTGGTCAAAATGTTGTACACATTGGGCTTACGTGAATACGTCGTGTACGACCAACAGAGGAACGAAATACCCGATGTACATGTGTTTGATATATTTGGCCATTCGCCAACTGCTAATGGTCACATGACTTCCATTGTCAGCAATCTCATGCCAGATATCCGTTACATTAATACATTGCGTGGTACTTCGCTGTCGATGGAGCAGAAGCGTTCCAATCCAATTTTAATGACTGAAGCGGTGGATACTAAAATTGACAATGTCGAAGGAGTGAATTATGATTTTTATGCGGATGGTGATATGCAAGACACGTCTTCGACAAACAAATTTAATCGAGACCGCCACAACGTGCAGGCACTTCAACATCAACAGCAAATGTACGATGCATTTTTTGCAGGGGGCGCTCCCGCCAGTGTGGGTGGTGATGTACTTTCTAATATGGTGAATGTACCACTCGGTCAACGGATTGTCAATATCCCCACACAAACGGGACGCGGTGACATTTCATCACAAGTAAAAACGTTCCAAGATGTTGTGTGTGGTGTTATGGGAATTCCACGGTCTCTGATGATGGCAGATACTCCGCACAAATCGGACGAAGAAGGCACACACCAAACATTTAAAAAAACCATTTTAACTTGGAAGAACAGTTTGCAGGCTATATGTGAACAAATGTATTCGCTCATTTACGCAGAAGATATTAAAAATCAGTTAATGAAAGCTATCGGTAAGAAACGAAAGAAGTCCGGTCTTGAAGATGTGTATGCTTTGAAAAAAAGATTGCAGGTCGAAATTATATTTCCTATATCACCGTTCTTAACACATACCGATTTGTATGTCCATTACCAGCGTGGTGTCATCTCGTGGGATACCTATACGAAACATGCGTGTGCCAACGTATCTTTGCCTCATGAACAGATGGAAGAACCGACCAAAAAAACAGAAGATTCCAATGAAAATAGAGAAGAAAATAGAGAAGTAACTATAGAAGAAGAAGAGATATAAGAATTACTTTGATTCATGATACATTTCGTCATATTTATCAATAATTTTATAGTCAATATGTGACAAATAGTGTTGTGCACCTCTCACCGTGATAGCTACGTACATTGCACCGTGTCTGGGTGTAGTCGCCGAATGTTCAGCTTTTACACGTAATTCTGCGATTTTATGACCGTTTGTATCAGCAGATGTTGCCATTAATCTATTCAATATATCTGTAGATAATTCCATGCAAGTAATGTTAGAATGAACCCCAGGTCTGTGAAAATTAACACGTAACGTTAGGTCTGCTGGCATCATTTGTTCGACTATTTTCTCAATGGAAACTGCAGTACCATATGTTTCGGTAGTTTGATAGAGTAGAGTGTTCCCACTTTGAACTTGACGTGTTTCGTTCATTTCAAACAAATCTTTTCCACTTTGACGCAATTTTTTTAATTTAGAAGCTTGTTCTTCAATGGTTGTTTTATTATATTCGTTATACCCGACTGGTTTCACAGTAGCTTCTAAAATAATATGATGATGATTTGTAACGGGTGTTGGGTCTATAGTTATAGGAGATGATTCTGCCGAACGAAAAGCAAGTCGTGACATATATAATGTCTAGCATTCTTTATATACTGATTTTTTTCATTGTAAAGCTATCGTCTAAAAATGCAGCTTTGAATGAGACGATTTTAAAAGAGACGATGAATGCATTGGCATGGACTGTGGTGATTTATATTCGAGTTTAGAAACGCAACCAACTACAACGGATACAATAAATATAACGACGGACGTCAAACTACACCCCATTTCGATGGTTTCGTTTGTTTTCAATATTGTCATGACCACAGAATATACACTTCCCAATGACAATATCATAATAAAGACTTTCCACCTTGGTCTCATTTTTGGATCACAACAAGATACACCGAGTGAAGTTGACCATACGTCTGTAAAATATACTTGTTGTAATACAACAATAACTATGTGCCAAGATAACATAGACAAGAATATTGTACGCCATTCAGAATCATCTTGGTCATCTGCTAAATCATACAACATACAAGCCAAATACAACCAAAATATACCCAATATAAGATCATGGAGTATCCATATTGTCACACGTTTTCGAAAGGCGAATAATTTGCTGTTATTACCAGCTGCACATTGTACTAGACAAATTATATGTGGTATTGTAGAAATTAACCAAAGACCCGGTGGTACACACCAAAATGCAGAAACCATAACATAATGTTTATCGTTCCAAAAATGTTCACGTTGTAACCATGAAATATAACAAGCTACGATTGCCATTGAACTCGCCAACCCTCGAAATGCACAGGTAAGCCATAAGACAGAATCTGCGGAGGACCAATCAAACCAATTCAAACAACATCTTTTGTCTTTTGACATGAGGTTGTAAGATTTGAGTAAAAAGGTATCGTTCCACAACTCATATATATTAACAATGGTGAAAAACGCGATAGACAACGCAATCGAGATTAAAAATAATTTAGAATTGTCAAAATACCAGCATAATACAGAACTAATTAATGACAAACACGTTAGTAGCCAACATAAATTTTTCATTCATCAAAAAAACAATATAATTTATAGTGTATTTTTTGAAAAATATTTGGAAAATACCTTTCCACATCCACCTGGTTGTGCAGGTGTTTCTTGATAGGATTGTGGGACAAAAGATTCATATTGCTTTTTTACTTCGTTCGCAAAGATTCTATTTTTTCGGAGACGATTAAGCCTGGTTTTTTCGGCATGACACCCTGGACACAACGCTTGCAAGTTTTCTGACACATCTTGACCACCATCTTGCAACTCCATGATGTGATCTACCTGGAAATCAGGAGGTATGGGAAATAAACAACATTTGTTGCACTCATAACGTTGGCGAAATGCTATTTCAATTCGAAGTGATCTGCTTAATACACGTTTTGGGATTTTTCGGGCATATTTCGAGAGTTCTTTTCGTAGAGCCTGTAAATTTTGGTCTATTTGATAACTATTTGCGATATACCAACTTAAAAATGCATAGGCGTCTTTACATGATATTAAGGCATCCTCCTCTGGACAAATGCGAACAAGTTGCTTACATTCAAATTCATATCGATCTATTCGTAATTCGAACTCTTGAGGTGTCTTTTTCATTAAAGAATGCAGGAGATCGAGTGAAATATAATATTCATTATTGAACAATAGTACCTCCATTTTGTATTTGTATCATTTGTAAGAAAGATCCGATTTATAGGTATATAAATGCCATTTTTTTAGACAATGAATGAATGAATTTAGGGACGCTCCAACCATAGACCCGACCATGATAAAGCGCCAAAGAATTGAGACTACACCTACCATAATAAATATAGGGGGTAGTACAGCTGCGAAAGCACCAATCCAAATAAACGTAGTTACTACTCTAAATGAACCTACCAAACAACAGATAGAACGAGAGAAAACACGAGCAAATATCACCGAAATAAGATTTAGAAGGTCTTTGAAAACAAACGATTCCAATATGCTTTTGCGATGTTTGGAGTCGGGTTACAAGCCTACAACACTACAGTGGCTGCAAATTATAGGGAGAATGCATGTGACGACAGCGCTTAACTGTGTTCGCAACGCAAGGATTTTAGAACCCCTTTGTGTTGCTTCGGCTATACGTCGACAGCATCGTGCATTGTTCAAAGAAGTGTTGTCGCGTGTTGATAATGTACCAAGGAATCAAATGGAGAGTCTCATGGCAGTCCCAGCCTATTTTTTAGACGTGTGTCTCAAAAAAGGACTCGACCCCAACATCCCTCTCAAAAACAAACGCCTACCCTTAGAACATGCATGTTCACATTCACGCATTGCGCATATTGAAATTCTTTTACAAGATGAACGAACCACCGTTTCACAAAACGTGTGTCGATTCATGATCCGTCAACCAAAACAGCAGAAATATGCTGAAAGAGCCATCGAATTATGCATCGATATTGTACCAAATATGATACTTGAAGCTGTTGTAGCGAACGTGACATCAGCTTTGAGTTCCATCATGAAAAAACTTGAACCAAAGTATGAAAGTAATCAACATTGGGAAGATATCACACATATGATGATGTGTCCTATCTTAAGCGATTATACCACAGATATTGTGAAAACACCTGTCAATAATCATTATTACGATAGAAATTCGTTGTTACAATGGGTTCGGAATAAGGGTACTGATCCGTTGACGAGAGAGGACCTACAAGAATCGGATTTGTTGTTAAGGTCGGAATTTTTGAAAGAATATGCCACTAGTTTACAAAGTAAAATAAAAAAACTAATATAATATTTTTTTTTTGGAGAAAAGTAGGGTATATATAAATGAATTCTTCACAGTAAATGTCCCACAATCGGAAGAGCAAATCCACCTATCATAATTTTTCCTCAATTTTATTTCAAAACGCAGAACCACACAGACGAAGAGATACGAAAAGATGTCAGAATTGCAACAACAACGCAAGGACAAATAGACAAAAATATTGTTCATCCTGTGGACAGGAGTTTGTAAAGTCCACTGTTAGTGCGAATAGGCAGTTTTGGACAGAAATAAATATAGCTGGCCACAATAAAGTCTCTCAAAAATTACAAGATTCTATCACTGAAGGTGCCGATATAAATAGTATGAGTAAAATGTATGGTACTTTCACTGGAAAATCAGGGCTTATGGTTGCAGTAGAGAAACAAAACGAAGATATTGTACGTTTTCTTGTCGACAGACCCGAAATTGATGTCAATTTGAAAGGCAAAAATAACACACCTGCACTGTGTATAGCTGCACGTTACGGGTCAGATATCTTAGAAATATTACTTTCGGTACCAAATATCAATGTCAACTGTCGAACGTCGGCAGATAATCCATACATAGTAGATAGTTCGACTCCGATAATGATTGCAGTCCGTTTCAATAAAACCATAAATGTAGGATTGTTGTTACAGAAGGGTATTGACCTGACACTGACAGACAGTGTGGGAAACACTGTCCTCACAATGCCATTTGCTAATCAACAGGAAAGACAGGCACAAAATGTAGTACGATCCTGGCATCATTGGATGACATATGTTGTCATTCGATGGAGGTATATCACATTAAGAAAGAGACGTCGACGCGAGAAGGGCTTAGCAAGTCACGTTTCTGGTCAAAAAAAACTACCAGATGAACTTGAAGGTATTATCAGAGGAAATTTATGATACAAGTTTAATACTAAAGTTCGTCTTCGTCCTCTTCGTCCTCTTCGTCGTCCTCGTTTTCAGCACTTTGATAAGCAGTTTTAATGATTGGATTTGCAATATTTTCAACCTCCTTTTGTTTCTCATCATACTCTTCTTTTTCAGCTTCTTGATTGTCATCAAGCCATTCGAGACTTTTAGAGATAGCTTCTTCGAGGGTTTCGCGATCTTCGTCAGAGATATCCATCGGCTTCTCTTCATCGTCTAACATGTTTTTGATACGATAGCAGTAACTTTCGAGACCATTGCGTCCGTCAACGCGTTGTTTAGTACGCTTATCTTCGTCAGCGAATTCTTCTGCTTCTTGAACCATGCGTTCAATCTCTTCTTCTGATAAGCGCCCTTTTTCAGCGGTAATAGTAATTTTCTCAGATTTGCCAGACGCTTTGTCCTCGGCAGCAACTTGTAAAATACCGTTGGCGTCAATTTCAAATGTAACCTCAATTTGCGGTGTACCTCTTGGGGCAGGTGGAATTCCAGTCAATTCAAATTTACCAAGTTGGTGGTTATCTTTTGTCATGGCGCGTTCTCCTTCGAAAACTTGGATCATGACTGCAGGCTGATTGTCTTGATATGTCGAAAATGTTTGTGATTTTTTCGTGGGAATCACAGAGTTGCGTTGAATTAATTTCGTCATCACACCACCTACCGTTTCAATGCCCAATGACAAGGGCGCTACGTCTAGCAGTAAAATATCTTTGGTAGACTCTCCACCTTCACCTGATAAAATACCACCCTGGACAGATGCCCCATATGCAACGGCTTCATCAGGATTAATTCCAGTATTTACTTTTTTACCATTAAAAAAATCTGTAATGAGTTGACGTACTTTGGGAATGCGTGTTGAACCACCGACAAGGACAATTTCGTCCACTTCCGCTTTTTTTAGACCAGCATCAGACAATACTTTTGAAACGGGACCCAGTGTTTTTTTGAACAAATCTTGGTTCAGTTCTTCAAAACGTGCTCGTGTCAAGGTTTCTGAGAAATCAATGCCGTCATACAGCGCTTCAATCTCCGCACGTGCTTGGGGCTGTGTCGACAAAGCTCGTTTAACACGTTCAGACTCACGCCGTAATTTTTGCATAGCACGTTTATTGTCTTTAAGACTTACCTTATTTTTTTTCTTGAACATTTTCATAAAATATTTCATGATGCGTTGGTCAAAATCTTCTCCACCCAAATGTGTATCTCCATTTGTGGCGAGGACTTCAAATACACCATTGTCAATCGTCAACAGAGAAACATCAAACGTACCACCACCCAAATCAAATACCAAAATATTTTTTTCGCCACCCTTTTTATCCAGACCATATGCAATCGCCGCCGCAGTAGGTTCATTGATAATACGTTCCACGTTCAGACCCGAAATTGTTCCTGCATCTTTCGTAGCTTGACGTTGTGCATCATTGAAATAGGCAGGAACTGTGACAACCGCATTATTGATATCTTTGTCCAGATAACTTTCGGCAGTTGAACGCATTTTTTGAAGAATCATCGACGATACTTCTTCCGGTGCGAATTGTTTTTTTTTACCATTGACAGTCACTTGGACATACGGTTTTCCTTTTTTATTGACCAATTCAAATGGAAACATTTTTTTGTCAGATTTCACAGAGTTGTCATTAAAATTTCGGCCAATAAGGCGTTTCACATCAAAGACTGTGTTTTCTGGGTTAATTGTGGCTTGGTTTTTAGCGGCGTCACCGACAAGACGTTCCTCACCAGACCAAGCAACATATGATGGCGTAATGCGATTCCCTTGATCATTAGGAATAATTTCTACTTGACCATTGCGAAAAACGCCAACACAAGAATAAGTTGTACCCAAGTCGATACCGATAGTGGTCCCAACGGGTTCGTCGTCATCCTCCTGGGCAAAAGCACAAATACTGAACATTGTAAGTAATATTAAATATTTCATTTTGGTGGTATTTGAACATTGAACGTTGTTATATATGCTTATTCACTACATTTTATGATTTGAATATTCCTCAACCTTTTTTGAATATTCCTCAACCATTTTTGAAGTTGTACTTGCAAATAGAAAAACGTTCACTAGCACAACCACCAAAATAACATATTGGATACATTACATGAAAGTTTAAAACAATGTGCAGTTTCATGACCACCTGGATTCTTAAATGTTCACCTTGTCAGTAAAAAAACACTATATAATATATTTATTGTAAACAAATGTATACGACTTATTCGAAAACAAAACTTCAACAATTGGAAGGTACGTGCTTAGCAAAGGCATGTAGAGACCCCAATCCAATACATATCCGCGCGGAATCCCAAGAATCCATCGAACAGTTGAACACAAACGTGTCGTACACATTTAAAGATTGGGAACAAACAGGCAACCAAGAATGGCTGCGAGCACATCATCAAAAAATGGTATGTATATTGTCGGTTTCACTGGCAAAACCCGACAATTCTGAAAATACTATTGACGATACACGCCGAACTATGCTCATGAAAGCCATTTCAAGTTGGATCGACCACGATTGGTCAGTTCTCTTATTTGTTCCAGTATTCAACCAAGACCAATATGAAGATTGTGCCAAAGTAACGTCAACATTCAACAACAAAGTCAACGTTGTCCCATATGAACTTGACCAAGGAACATGCAATAACAGAATGAACGTTGGAGAGTCCAGAAATGCGATTTTACATTTTGTAAATAAATTCAAACATATCATGAAAACATGCACCGTCGCAGATGAAAGGGTGGAATGTATACTCAGACCAAGACCCGTGTTGAGCAACATCAGTGTTCAACCAAACGACGAACCAGTTGTTTGTGTCAATCAACGCATACAAGAAGGTTACGAGAGACTTGCCATCGTCAATGACTTTTTAAGATTAGGTCCCGACGCCAAAGATATATTCATAAAACACCAAGAAGAATCTGACAACTTTTGGAAAGGACGCAAGAAAAAAGAACAAGTGTTTAAGACGGTAGTTGCAGTATACGACCCGCAAAATCCAGAGACTTCGCTTTGGCACCAATTGAACGCAATAAACCCCACACTGTTAGGGTTGCCACAAGAATATAGATGGTTTATGAGAAAAACGCCAGTGGGTGATTTACCTGCGCCCAAAAAAAGATACAAAAGATGGAAAAAATCTAGTCAAAATAAATTTCTCGGTGCTGATGTTGGACCATTTGCTACTACGCGTTTGACAATGCCAACACAATTGATTGTGTTCAAAGTGGACACCTGGAACGACCAACTGTACTATCCATACACAACAATTGGTGAAGACAATTTTTTCTCTTACGAATGGGCGCATAACCTTGGACCAATTCGTCAATTGGATTGCGTCCAAATTGTCCGTAAATTTAATAAGAACAAAGTGTCCATAACCCGTACACCAGACGACATTTCCAATTATACAGATTGTGCAATTAGAGAACTGATGTATATTCTGAATTCCGATACATATGTACAAAGGAAGAGTTGGCCGATGACAAAATTATTATGGGTTCCTGAAGCTGATCCCCAGAGTCTCGACCAAGAGTGTTACAAATGGCAAGCCTTTATTTTTAGTCAAATTTCCTCAGTTGCAAAATCTAGAAACCTTGACATCTCTGAAAAAGCAGAGTGGATTAGCGACCGCATGTTGCAATTTATATTGTCGGAAAAATTTCGTGACACAAAATATTTTTCCAATGAAG
>Ga0114997_10004244_pt1 | contig 11139 bp, 8 predicted proteins | sample ArcticOcean_MG_C_2_FD_87045 | JGI IMG/M metagenome (GOLD analysis project Ga0114997, IMG submission 87045) | Marine microbial communities from western Arctic Ocean - ArcticOcean_MG_CB4_136 | ecosystem: Environmental > Aquatic > Marine > Oceanic | place: Arctic Ocean: Canada Basin | collected... | reverse complement strand
CGAACGAGAAACCGTACGAATGCGATGTGTGCGATAAAGCTTTTCGTGATTCTAGTAATTTGAAAAAGCACAAGCGTATTCACACGAACGAGAATCCGTATGAATGTGATGTGTGCGAGAAGCGTTTTACTCGAGCTGGTGCTTTGCAAAAGCACATGCGTCGCTGCCATTAGCTCATTAATAGTCCTGTTGTACCATATACATTTGCATTACATTCCGAACGAATCAAACGAACATTATTATTTCCCGCTTTTAAAACTCTTCGTCTGTCTTCTTCTTATGTATATTTGTGCCATTTTATTCCTTTTTTATTCGTCACTTCAAAGAAAAGACAAGAGAAAAGTGAGACGATGACGAGAATAAAACCATCATCATCCACCGTTTCGGCGTTCTTTTTCTTCTTTGTCTTCTTCGTTCTCTCGTCTTTTTGCTCCTCTGTGCTCGCTGAAGCCTTCGCTGATGAAAATGGGGAAGAAAAAACCGTCCTCTCCGTCGCGCTCAACGCGCAGTCTCCGGAGTGGTTGACCGCCGTGGAGTCTTTTTTACACGATGCAAAGGACGACGACGAGGAAAAGGTTTCAAAGCAACACACGAAACCGTACGGGAACCCGAGCACTGGTTCGTGCTTGCCGAACGAGATGAAGGTGCAAATACAAGGAATCGCGGGCAGGTGAGATTTTAGAGAGATTCGAGAGCGTTTCGATTCTCGACATCGCGTTTTTCCTTCTCTTTCTCGTTGGGATTGCTAATATGACCTTTAGTATTATTCGCGACTAATAAAATGCTCTCTCATATACTCTCCATCTCACAAAACACACAGTTTTTGCTCCCCGAAATGTGGGTCGAACATGCCCTGCCCGGCGGATGCGTACAAAGGCGCTTCGGCGAAAGGGCAGTGCGTTTTGCAAGTGCCGAGTTCACCGACGCCGTCGCAGTGCGCGTTGATTTGCCGACCGAAACCCGGGACGAACGGCGGGTGCCCGAAACGTGCGGAGTGTCAACCTATACAAGGTTTGGGAATATGCACGTATCCTACTTCTTCTTCTTCTTCTTCGGAAATCGAGGACGGAAAGGAAGAACAGGTGACGTTGAAGATTGCCGCGTAATTGATAAAAAAAGAAAGAAGATTAAGAGTGTCGGGAGGCACGCCACCGCCCTCTTCGCTTCGGAAAAATCATCAGTTGTTTTTTGTTGTACATGTGAATTAAAAAGAAACACTATTATTATATACTTGACGCGCGCCGCAACGACGTCGTTTCCGAGACGTCGCGTGCGCTGGTCGCGCGCGCGCGAGAGAGACGCGTTTATTCAAAATCGAAAATTTTGTCGAGGGTAGTGCACGCCGAGAGGCATTTCGTACGTATCCTCAGTTTCTAACGCGTACCCTTTCACTAAAGAGTCGACAAACCAGTGCCAATCGACGACTTTTGCGCTCGGAAACGTCTGTTTCGCTCTTTCGATGCGTTGTAATTCAGGTTGCGCGTCGCCGTCGAGCAAAACGAAGTCGACCGAGGCGCATGCCTCCTCCTTAAATTTCCATTCTCCTTTGCTCCTTTGTTGTTGTTGCTGCTGTTTTATATTTTGTTCGTCTTGTTCGTCGTCTTCGCTATCCGGAACTGGAGAATCCGTTTCGTTCTCACCAAAATACGAGTCAAGCACGACATAGTCTCGTTCCCGAAGCACTTCGGCGCCCGCGCTTTCTAATATTCGCTCGCAATCGCTCTTACAGATGGACCATTCTGTCTTAAAATCCGGCACGTCTACGACTATCTTGAGGCCATTAAAGATCCCACTACTTTTCGCCGCCTCAATCTCTTTCGTCGTGCGCGCTCTTCTCGTCAGCATCAACGAGTCCGACTCCGAAGATTCGAACAACCCGGCGCCGCTTTCATTTTTATTCACGTTGTTGCCGCCGTATATTTTCAAGTACTTTTCTTTACTCTTTCGGTGCAAAGAAGCGCTGTTAAAAATCCTCACATCGAGTAGCCCATTGGTTCCCATGTTCCAAGTACCGGCAGCGTCGTGAATCTCAAATTCCTCTTCGTTGGCGTACTTTTTCAAATCTTTGCACGAGTCGAGCCATTCGCTCGATACAATCCAAATACCTCTCGCTAACGATTCCAAGTACCGCACGGAGCGTTTCTTAATGACGTACTTCTTTCTTGCCCCGTTCTTCGTCTTTCCGTCGTCATCGTTTGAATGGATAGTCTCGCCACTCGTCACGATACAATGGGTAACGTTGTCATCTAGCGGTTGATCGTCGTCTTTGACGACAACCGCGTGCCTTCCGCACCGCATGATCTGATTTAATATTTCATCGTACGCTGCATCTTTCACCGATTGCTCTGTTTCGCTCGACGTGTTCGTCAACGCGAAAACTTCCGGAATATCGAAACTCGCAGACGCGCGTCGTTTATTGTTAATCCTAGTCAAAGAACGCAAGCGAGAAAACGGGTTTTGGAAGAGTTCTTTCGTCGCCGTCGTCGTCGCCTTTGCCGTTCCCATCTCGCCAACCCCTAGCGAATCACGAACAAGGAGAACGCCTTCTTGTTGCAATTGATGATCCTGACTTGGTAACGATCGATTATTCCTGCTCGCTTCTATATATTCCGTCGCTGCTAACCACACGCTCGGGTCGACGTTTTCAAATATTTTCCGATAATCGCTCTTCGTCGTCCCTTTTACCGGCTGTTTGCCGTGCATGTGAACGTACCTCGCGCGCAATTGATTCGTGTTCATGGCGTCAATCTCTCTCGTCACCTTTTCTCGCAGCACCGCCAAGTCTTCCTGAGACGACGACGGTCCTTTTTCCTCCTCCTCTGCTCTCTCCCGTCGTCGATCGCTTTCTTCCAGCATTTCGCGCGCGCGTCGTATCTTCGCCCTTTTCTCCTTTAACTCCTCAATCGTTCTCGACAACTCCTCCATCGCCTCCGCTTTCTCGCGTTCGCTCGCCGACGCCATAATCACCTTCCTTCGCGCCTCCAACTTTGCAAACTTCTCTCCCTCTTTCTCCCTGCTACCATCGACAAACGACGCCATTCCCGGTGGCACATCCGGATCGCCCATAATCTCCATCGCGCTTTCGCACGCCGTCCGCAACAACGCAGACTCGAACGCCTCCGTCAACTTCCGCGTCGGCACCGCCCTCGCCACCATCATCGCGGCGCTTTCAATACCGTTGTTGTTCTTTTCGTCCTTCTCCCCCAGTTTCCTCGCCACCGCGCGCACCTCTTCAGCGTCCTCTCCTGTGCAAAAAGCATCATCTCTCCTTCGTCTCTCCTTCAGCATCTTCGTTTCCAGCTCTCGAGCCCGCTGCGCTATTTCCACCATTTTTATGTTTCCCACGACTGAATCTGTAAAATCTCTCGCGAAAACCTGCTCCGAACACCCACTTTGTGCCGGACAGAACGCCTCGTAAAACCCTTTCCTCGGTTCAGTAGCTTTCATCCCGCACGGACGACAGATCGTGTGCCCGCAGTGAAGCGTGATTGGTGGTGGACTTCTCTCGTCGTCGAGACAAATCGCGTTTTGGCACCCGTCGCATCGGATGAGATTTTGGAGCGATTTGAGACACGAGAGAGAAGAAGACAAAGAAACGTTTTTCTCACCACCACCATCGGCGTCAAAGGGAAAATGAGAGACGACTTTTACGCGCCTGTTATTACCTCCCATCGCCAATATCGGCGTCGCCAAAACTGTGTGTGTGTGTGTGTGTTTGTGTTTAAAGCGCGTTTGCTTTGGGGGATGATTTTTGAATTTTCTCTCGCGTTCGCTCCTTTTTTCATCACTTTTACGAAAGATAAAATCTTAGCACTTTGGCGGCGGTATGTGTTTTACTTTTACTCTGATGACGTGCTGTAATGAATACATGAACAAGAACGCTATGATGAACGCGCTCAAATCTCTGCTTCGTCGCGCGATGATGATTTGCTTTACTACTGACTGCTACTAATGTTTACGAGTTTCTTACCGTCGTCTGTTGCTACTAAAGGGCCGTGGAGTTTCACGCCTGATCCTCCTCCTCCTCCTTCTCTTCCGTAATCGCTGCTCTCGTCGTACTCGTCGCCGTCGAAATTTTCGCTCTGGAAAAATGTGTAACTCAGGACTAAGCTGTTCACGTCTTCCATCCCTCGATCGCTGGCGAATTCTGGATCTAAGTAAAAAAACACCGGCATGTCCACTTTTTCCTTCGCTCGTAAACGTTGCTCTTCGAAGCAGAAACACTGGATTTTGTTGAAATACTGCCCGGCTTTGCCTGGTTGCACGTTATACGTCGCCACACCAGTGATAGCGCTCGAACTCGTGTTCTCCGCGGTATAAAACGCCAACACCGTTTCCCCAGGCGTCACCGTCACCTTCTTCTGCGTCGGCGTAAACTTCCACGGTAAACCTTCCGCCACGTCCGCGTTGAACGTGATTTCAATCGAACGTTTCTTCGCCTTTTCTAATATAGATTTGTCCATTTGTTCTCTCTCTTCCATTTTATCTTCGATCGATTTTCGTTGCGTGGTGCCTCCAAATCCAGTCGCGCGGCAAAACGCTCGGTACAAAGGAACCGACGCGTACGACGCGCCAACCGTGAATGAGGTCACCGCTAACAGGTAATAGAGCATGTTTTGGTTTTTGTCCGATATTGATTTGCTTTTGGCGGCGGCGGCGGCAGCGGCAGCGGCTCCTCCTCCTCCTCCACCGCCTCGTTGTTGCTGTTGCGAGGAAGAAGAGTGCGTAAAAGCTCTCTGATGCTGTCGACGCGCCGACGCCGCTTCCCGTTGTTGCTGATGACGACGACGATATCGGTGCGAAGAAGATTTCCCCAAATTGGTTCTTAACGACGAGGCAGAAGAAGATGGTGACGCGAAGCAGAAACTCCTCGCGTTTCGCGTAAAGGCGGCTGCCGCGTGTTCAGACGCAAACGACTGCGAAAACATCGACTTAAAGGCTTTCCGTCGCGCGTGGTGGTACATCTCTCTCCTTTGCTTTTTGTGGTGTTTTTTTCTTCGAAATAGGATGAAAAAGACTTAAGACGCGAACTCGCGAAGATGCCAAGGGGATGCTCAGATGTCTACGTACTAGTATGACTTACAACACGCGCTATCTATCTATCTATCTATCTAAATTATGCTCAAGAACAGGCATATGAACCCAGTCAACAAAAACGGAGCGCTCAAATATTGCCAAAACAGTAAACTGGCGACCCCGGCGGCGGCTTTTTCCGGTTCTTTGGAGTACATCATGGTTTGCAAGACCATATTACTCGCGGTTGGTGTGCATCCTTCGATGAGGAAGATGAGCCAGAAGGTGTGGTCGGTGCCACTCGTAGACGGTAAAGCGGAGCTGTTGAGCTTTTTGAAGAGGAAATAGACGCCGACGTGGACGAGAGGGAGGAGGAGGAATCGAACGGAGAGGACGCCGACGGCGGTTCGTTTCGGCGCGAAGGAGTGGTCGGGGCCGTTCGCTAAAGTTGCGCCGATGATGACGAGGACTTGAGGAACGGCAGCTTGACCCATGGAGTAAAGCGCTCTGTAAACAAAGTACAGAGCGCCTTCGGTGTCGAAGAATAAGTGCCGAGTGAATGGAATTATTCCCAAGATCAAACCAGATATCGAGGCGCACATGTTGACGTTGACGAAGCCTTTGACGACTTGTTTGGACTTGCGATAGGATTCGGAGATGGTGGTGGAGAGACGCTCGAACGATGATGGGTTTCTTCTGAGCGTGGTCGTGGTAATGGGTAGTGGAGATGTCGTCGTCGTCGTCGTCGTCGTTGTGGTCACACCGTTGTCGTTGTTGTTTTCGTCGAACTGATGTTGCCGTCTGCTCTCTGCTCGGGGACTGCCTCTGGGAGTCGTTTCTAAATCTGAATTGGTGTTCAACTCGCTCCCTCCGTCGCTTCCTTTGCCAAACCCTTGGTTAATACTACTTTTGAATCTACTGTTTGATGATTTCGGACTGGACGGCGGCGTGAGTCGTTGTAACTCCACGTCTCCTTCCGGAAGATCTTCGTCGTCGTCGTACTCGTCAAAATCCTCGTTGAAATTATCGATCGTTTCCTCTTCCAAATCGTTGCTCCTGTTTTGGTGGTGCAAATTCCCGTCGCTCTCCTTTGCCTTTCTCGATGTCGTCGCTTTCTTCGGCGGTTTGTGTAAGCTCGGACCGACTATCCACATAAGCGGACTCAACGCTATCAAATACACGCCGATGTACAAAACGCACTTATCCTTATCCTCCTCGGTGAACACTAAATTTCCAACCTTGCCAGTCTCCGCGATCGCCACCGAGACGACGACTGGCAGTGCCAACGCGTTCCCAAACGTACAACTCGCCAACGCCGCTCTCTGAAACTGTTCCGGCGTCTCGCAGACGTTGTTGGTCATCCATCTCCTATCCGCATTCCTATTACCGCCACCGCTACTAAACACGAGAACTCTCCCAAACACATACCCACAAACGACGTTAAAACACGCCGCCACGGGTAAAAGCCACAACTTCTTGAGCTTTTCCAAGGTCACGCTCGCCCCGATCGAGGTCACTAACAAACACGGTAAAAAAATCGTCCCATTCAGAGAGGACAAGTTTTTCGTCAACTCTTTCCCGAGTAAGTTTTTCCTCCGCGCGAACGCTCCGAACGCGCACATTATGAACAACTTCGCGACCGCGCGAAACGCCGCGAGGAATATTTCCAGGAATAATGTCATTATTTCTTCTTCTTCTTCGTTATTAGTAGTATTGTTCCGAAAGAAGAAGAGGGTGTGGAGGCGCCATTTTTTAGGGGAAGCCGTTAAAAGGACTCTCTGGGGGCAAACAGAAAAATGAAAAAAAAATCGATCTTTTTGCCCTTTTGACTCACGGTGGTTAACGATGTCATTGAAGGTGTTCTTCTCATTTTCAAGAAAGTATGCCGCATGTGTGCGGTACTCGAACCTCTCTCTTCCAAGTTTGCTTTTCTGTCGTTGTGGTCATGATGCAAGTTTTATTTAATTAAAGAAAAAGCTGATGAGATTTACATGTACAGTAGAAAAAATGTGATTGAAAAAATGCTAAAAATTTGCCTAAGCTTAATAAATAAAAAACGCTTCTTTGTCCATTCTCGTAAAACTCCGAACAACAACGACAAATAAACGCGCATAAGAACACACACACACACACACAGATATCAAAACGATGAACAATTCATGGACCGGGGGCCAGCAACAAGCGGACGAAGACCGCGCCAAGTTGGAAGAGTTTGAAAAAAGAGTCGACCCGAACAACAAGCAACAGACGGATCTGTTGGAAGAGATGCGACGACACACGGAACAGTTGGAAAAATCTCGAAAGTACGAAGATCCGAGATTGTCGTTCTCGACGCCGGAGTTTAAAGAGGCACAGAGGAAGTTTCAAGCGCGATTTAACGTGAATTTTGATCGACCGATCGAGTATGGGATGGTGAAGAAGTATCCGTGGTCGACGCCGACTTTGCAAAAGTTGGAGGTGCCGGTGGATGTGGACGGGAACCCGTGGCCTTTGGACGAGAACGGGAATCCGATCTTGAAGGAAGGGGTGGACATGGAGCCGAGCAAACAGTTTGAGAGGATGGCGCAAGGCAGTCGTTAACGCGATGATGCGGGAAAGACATGTTGCGAAGAGAGAGAAAGAGAAGGAGAGGGAGAGGGAGAGAGGTAAAAAGGAAGGAAGGAAGGAAAAGAGAGAGAGAGCGTGAAAACGTGTACATTTCAAGACGACTCGAACAAAAAAATATCTATCATTGCGACTGTTTCCTCACGCACTTTCTTTGTCTTCGTCTTCACCTTCGTCTTCGTCTTCGTCTTCGTCTTCATCGTCCGAGGACGATAACACGCCTATGTCTTTCAAATTATCCTCGCGATCGGTGTTGACGGTTCCAATTGTTGGTGTTTTTTTTTCCTCGCTCGTTTTTTCTTTTTCTTTCGATTCGTTGACGATGGCGTCGAAACCTCCGACTCGCGGAGGAAGTCGCGCGAGACGCGACGTGTACGACGATGGGTTTGTCGGTTTTCTTGAGAATGTCGATCTAGCGCTGTTGTTATTACTACTTCTTTCGCTGCAGTTCGTACCCTCTCGTTCCTTCGTTGTACCAGTCGTAAACTTGTTCTCAAAATCTACGCAGTTCAAAACGTCTTCAAATACGCGCGTCTTGAGCTCTTTATCTGAAACTGAATCTGCAGTCATTGAAGGACTCGCGTTGACCTCGATCAGCCACGGTTTTAAATGTTCGTCGAGCATGACGTCGTACCCATACAACTCAAAACATCGCTCGTCGCGAATCATGGACGATTTCACCGCGTTGCACGAAAGTTTAATCATGCGTTCAATCTCTTTAAAACACGTCTCTTCCGCGCGAGCGTCGAACGTCGCTCGAATGTGTCTTCGAAGTTTATGAAGAGGCCACTTCAAATCGCACACGCTCGCCTTGTAGTTATCGCCTTTCTTTTGCACGCTATGGTTCGTCAAGTGCACGAAATAGTTCTCCGTCGAGTTACTTTTGATTTTACTCTCGTACCGCTTGGAGGAAAATCGGGCAAAGCCTTCGCGGTAAACGTACGCAACGAGAGGCGAAAACGACAGAACGAGCACGTAGAGGCGCATGTCGAATTTCCTTCCACCTATTAAGAGTGGGTTATGAATGTACTTTTGCGCGACGTAGTTTTCTTTGCATATGTTGATGGTCGCGTTGTTGTTTTGTGGTTGTTGTAGTTGTTGGAAGACGTGTTGATTCTGATGGGAAGGAGAACAATGTTCGCTCTGTTGTTGATACTGCGAAGACAAGGACGACGACAACACGTGGTATTGATGTTGCAAACACGAACCAGTGGCAGTAGAAAAGCCAACGCCGCTCGCGTTGTTATTCGCATTCAACTCCTCGTCGAGCTTCTTCCTTCGATTTTGCCATCGCCGTATTTGTGCTCGTTTCCAGACGAAGAAAATCCCTCTTCCCTGACTTTGCCCGATCGGTTTCATAATCCACACGTTGTTGCTTTTATCTCCATTTTCATCGGTATCATCGCCGCCATCCTTCTCTTTAGCGGCTCCACTTGTCGTTCTTCTCGCGCTCCCCATCGCCGCCGCCGCCGTCGCCGCCCCGTCAAACTCTCTCGTAAACAACGCCAAATCTCCCGGCAACGCGTACGTTTTCGGACTCACCCTCTCAAACGCTTCCGCCTCTCGAGAGTCTCCGTTTTTCTTTGCTCTTCGACTGGCCCTCTGTAAATTCTTCGCCAATAAATCCTTTCGCGTTAGCTCCGAGTGGTTCGCAAAGTGGTTCACTTTTCGCGCGCTCAATTTTCCGGCGAGCGTCGACGATCCGAATCCTCCAGCTGGCCACACCGTAAACGCGCTCGTCCCCCCTCCACCCGCACCACCCCCACCTCGCGAGTACGATATATTCTGATGTATCCATCCAACGTCGGCGTAAAAGAAATCAATTTTCGGCGTCAAAGTCGTCGTAACCACCGCGGCGGCGCCTCTCCCGGTCCTCTCGCAACGCGAGCGCTCTCGATCCTCCTCCTCTTCTTCCTCTTCCATCGTCACTAAAGTCGTTTTTTCCGGCGCCATAAAAAGTGGAATCTCGCGCCAATCTTTCCTCGATTTCATCACCAGGTGCGGGATGGTGTTCGGAACGAGCGTGGAGAAGCGGTAGATTCTTTTTCCTCGCGCGTGATCGTGATGCTGTTTGGTCTTCTTCTTCTTTAACTTCTTTGTCTTCTTGGTCGTATTTTTTGACTCTGCGCTTCCTTCTCCTCCTCCTGCAGTTGTCGAGAAATCCTCGCAGTGCTGCTCCGAAGCCTTTTGTCGTCGTCTCGAAGGAGACGACGACGAGTGCATCATCGTCATCGTCTTTATCGTCGTCTTTATCGCCGTCGTTGGTCGGAGTGCGTTTTGACGACGCCAGCGTGATAGATGTGAAGGGTTTTTTCTGAGGGCTAAAAATAGGAGAATTTTTCCCTTTCTCTCTCTTTCTGCGAGTGCTGCGCGTGGTAATTTTTTAACCGTTTTAGTTGTTCTTTTGTTTGAATACAATTACACTTCTCTAGGCTAAGCGGTGTTCTTTGCGTACGTATATATGTATATATATACTCGCTCGCTCTCGCTCTCTTCGTTAAAAAACTCATCAGAGAAGAAACGCGCTCTCGCGTTGATCACCTTGAATCGAAAAGCTAAAAATTAAAACCATTCATCTTTCTTGATCTGTTCGTTAAACTTCTCCCTCATCTCCGGCTCGCGTTCGAAAATCTCATCCATGGTCACCCGTTCCAAACTCTCCCTCTCTTCCTTCAGAAGGACCAACTCGTTCTCCAACTCCTCAATCCTCTTCGCGCTCTCCGCCGCTTGCTTCTTCGCCTCGTCCTCCAAAACTTTAAACGCTTTGGTCACGTCCTCAACTTCCGTGGACTCGTACTTTGGCAATTTTAACGTCGTGTACGCTTTTTGGAACAAATCTACGATTTCCGGGCTGTTGTTTAACTGTTGCTTGAACTTCGCGAAATCCACATTCGTCGAGCGGTCGGCGTCTCTTTGCACCGCGTCTTTGATATCCGCCATGGTTTTCGCCAAAGAGGCGAGCTCTCTTTTCGTTTCCTCCGTGGCGCTTTGGGCAATGGCGGTGTCCCAGGAGGATGTATCGTCCGCGGATTGGACCGCGTCCGCGGAGAAGAATCTTTGTTGTTCTTGAACATAGGCGGACGCCTGTTTTTAAGGATATTTACCCCAAGAGAGAGAGAGAGAAACAAAAGAAAATTTCGGTGAGTACGACGAAAAACAAACGCCGCCCTATTCAGTGGGGGGTAGGGAAAAGAGAGAGAGAGATCAAAGAGAAACATCGTGAACTGCGAACGACGACAAAGCGCTCTAAACTCTCTCTCGCTCTCCTTTACTAACGGAGAGAGAAAGAAACCATTTGGGATCGCAAATTCTTTTCCCGGGGGACTTTGTGTGATCGATCGTTTTCCAAGGGCAACAAAAACACGACGAGAAGAAGAAAGAGAAAATAGACAAAATTTTGCGTACCCGTCGGAGTCCACCAAGAGCAAAGGTTCGTCTTGTTGTTGTCGCGAGCATTATTCTTGCGCTTTAAGCGAGTGTGCTTTGCCGGAAAGGCTGAAGATGTGATGATGATGTGTGCGG
>Ga0114997_10004242_pt1 | contig 11141 bp, 8 predicted proteins | sample ArcticOcean_MG_C_2_FD_87045 | JGI IMG/M metagenome (GOLD analysis project Ga0114997, IMG submission 87045) | Marine microbial communities from western Arctic Ocean - ArcticOcean_MG_CB4_136 | ecosystem: Environmental > Aquatic > Marine > Oceanic | place: Arctic Ocean: Canada Basin | collected... | reverse complement strand
TCTTTCTCTCTCTCTTTCTCTGCTAAAATCATATTTATAAAACAAGCTATCTATGCGATACTTCAAGGCAACTCGTCGTAGACGCCTTCGATTCTGCGCGCGCCTGCGTTTCTAGCCACGTGCGCCCAATACCTCGCCTCCTTCGGGTCTGCGTTACAGCCGTACCCTTCCAACATCATCTGTGACACCAGCGCGGCTTGGTTCGGATCACCTCTCTTCGCTTGCTTCAACGCGTCCATAAACCACCGACAACACGCGTCCTCCGCCACCGAGGACAACTTCCCCGAGTGCAACGGTTCCATCGTCTCGTTCACCGCGTACGCTCGCATCGAGTGCGAGTCCGTGTGCACGTCGTCCCCCTCGTCCTCCTCGTCGCTATTCTCTTCCTCCGAGTCAGTTTCCTCGTCCGAATCGCTCATCATCGCCACGTCTCCTCCTCCTTTCTCTTTATTCTTATTGTTATTATTATCTTTGCTACTATTATTTTTGTTCTTCCTATTCGTCTTTTTCAACAGCCGCTCTTTTTGCGTCTGGTGGCAGTTGTCGCAAATGTCGTAATCTTCGCACACGTCGCAGCACCATCTTTTCCTTACAATCGGTATCTCGCCGCATATATCGCACGAGTATTGCAACGATTTCCGTCGGATGGACGGTTCGTACATCAGAGACTCCTTCTTTCTATCTATATCTACTATTAGAGAAGAGAAGAAGAGAGCGTTTTTCCAGAACCTTTTTGATAAGAATTCCCAAACAAAACCACCCAAACAAATACTCACCGCAACACTACTGCGCGCGTTCGTAAAAGTGTGGGCTTCTTTCCTCCTTTTTTGTTAAAGCTCTCCTCGTATTTCTCCTTCCTTCGTTCGTTCGCTCGAGAGAGTTGAGAAGAAAGCTAATAAGAGTATTAAAACTGAAGAGATTTCTATAGAACAGATCTCTCTTCTCTCTCGTCCTTTCTCTCGTTTTTGTTTAAGTGGCCGCCAAACAGAAAAATATTCAGATTTTTTCATTTTAGAGGCAAAAAACGACACATGCGGATCTCATCTCTCCACTTTTTTTTTTAACAACACCATATTATATATACACACACACAACGCGCTCTTTTTCTCTCTCTCGCGTGAGTAATAACGACGACGAGAACAACAACAAAAGGAGGAGGAATGTGTTTTGCGGCCTTCTCTTTCTTTTCGAAGTTTACGTCTTCGGTGCAGAAAACGATATTTCTCGCTCGGGAGATTGTGTTCGAACGAAACGGTTTTTTTCATTACTTTTCGTTCTGAGATCTGAAAATCTGACGACGCCGTGGTTGGCTCCTATTGCTGTTTTATTGAACAACAACAACACATAAAAGATGTATACGAGCAGAAGGAGAACTCGAGTTGTTGTTTCTTCTTCTTCTTCTTCTTCTTCTTCGGTGGTGTTGTTTATGTTGTTTTTCGCGATTTTGACGACACAGAGGAAATATTTCTTCGCGTCCGCGCAGTATAGTTATTACACCGGGCGCTCGGTGAACAGATCTTTCGTCGTGAGCGAGTACGCGTTTTCTCGAGAAGAGTGCGAACGAAACGTGTTTTTCATGGATGATTTTGATGGAAATAACGACAACAACAACAGCAGCAGCAGTAGCATCGACGACGACGACGACGATACCAATCGAACGATATCGTCGTCGTTTGGGACGCTCGGTCGTTTTTGGCCGCCAAAGGAAAGCGTCGACGATATTGATGATTCTTTGTATCACAAACGATGGTGCTCGGAAGGCACATCGGGCGTGACATTTTCGTCAAAAACGAAGGAGTACGTTTCCTCCTCCTCCTCCTCCTCCTCCTCCTTCTCCTCGACGAGGACGAAGTCGAATTCGACGATGGATGTAATATTCGATGCTAAATCGCGAGCGAGCGAGGCGAAAGCGTTTAGCGTTGAGTTTTGGATCACCCCTCGTTTACAAAAACTCGATGGTTTCACCGGTCGGCATTTCACCCCTTTCTTTACGCTGGAAACGCCAAAAAAAAACGAGACGTTTAACCCGTACGCTTGGACGAGCGCGTTCGATTGCACGGATGAGTTTGATTTTGCGCTTTATATTGGGACTGATTTTAGCGTCGGGTTTCGGTCGCGCGAGCCGATTGCAATTTATCCAACTTTAGTGGCAGAGACGTGCGCTTCGGTAATCACAAAACCAAGCGCGTTTGTAGAGAACGCTGTGAATCATTTTGTTCTGACGGCATCGTTTTCGGACGACGACGAGGAAAACGCGCTCGGAAAAAATCGAATCTCGTGTTACGCGAACGGGACAAAAATCGTAGACGAGGTCATCGGAGACGTTTTAGTCGACGATAACGGTAAGAGAAAGTTTCCATTCGCAAACGCGTGGCGAGAAACGTCCGCGCCGTATTTCGGAAGCACGAGCGCGAATAACGCACACGACTCGAGGGACGATACTTGGGAATGGACAAACACCGTGCACGCGTTTGCCATGTACGACAAAAAAATAAGCGACGAAGAGATTACGCTCAATTTTCACGCTGGATTACCGAACGCGGCACCGCTGGTAGTGGATGTAAACGTTACGATAAATGAAGACGTAAAAGAGGCGAAAATCGTGCTTCAATATGCGGACGATGATTATTACAACGCGACGATAACATCGACGAGTGGTAGCGCGTTGAATCATACAATTTCATCAGTAAAGCATTCCTTCTCGATACTCACTTTACCCAAGATAGGCGTTCTGAAAGCCATACCGATAAGAGATGCTAACAACGATGATACTAACTATACTAACAGTGATGGTCCTGACAGTAGTATGCAAACCGCCGACGAGGCCGCGGCGATACCGGTCACGCGCGTTCCTTTCAAATGTTTCGGCAACGCCGTATTTTATACGCCCGAACCAAACGACCATTCATGGATACACGATAGTAATGAACTAACGACGTTAGAGTTATATGCAAGCTTTTCTTTCAAAGCATCAGAAATATCCTTACTGAATGAATTTGAGACCGTCGACTCTTTAAACCAAGGTTTGGTTTCAATTTTCGTTTCGCCCGTGAACGATGCTCCGTCGGGCGTCTTTCACGTCATCGAGTATTTTGGACGCGAAGAAGGAAAATCGTTTCAAATCGAGTTTCGAGACGATGATGAGTATATCTCAAAGCTTGAAGTATCAAGAATACCAACGATCGGGAAGGTTAGCGTGTCGAGCGCTTCCTCGTCTCCAGAAAATACGAAAACGTTGAATCTTGGAGATATCATCGATGTCACATCCGAAGCCGAATCGCTCACGTATCGATTAGATGAAGTCGATGACGACGTCGTAAACTTCGTTCCTTCAATAATCGAAGAAAAGAAAGAGTATGTATCCGATTTCTTCTCGTATTACGTGTACGATAAATACGACGAAAAAGCGGTAAACGAAACCAAAGTGGAGTTTCGAGTACAGTCGCCCGTTCGACGGATGCCTCCTTCTTCCTTCTCTTCGGTCAAGGAAACGAAAGAAAATGTGCCCCTCGAGTTTACCATCGACGTTTTACGATTGGACTGTCAAGATAACGCAACAGAGGCTATTGTTGAAACTTTGCCTGCGAACGGAACGGTGTACTTGATACGTACACCTGCAATCACGACGTCTTCGGTAGTCGCCGAGGAAGATAAAAGAAAGACGCCGCTGAAAGAAAACGACGTCGTTCGACTCGAGCACACGTACATGATTACGATGACAGAAGATGCTGACGGGCAAGATGGCGTAGAACGATGCGTCGCATTCGCAAATTTGCTGTTCGTTCCGGATGATTTCTACTTTAATGCGCCAAATGTTGATATTTTCGGCGACGCGGTGAGTACGACGACGCGATACGCTTCTCTTCGTCCTCCGCTGCTACTCTCGTTCAGCGCGAGAGATATTTTGGATGGATGGATGGTTTCATCGGTATTGAACGTCTCGTTCACAGTCACGGCAGACGTTCCGCACGCGCCTGCAAAGTTTCGGAACATTTCCATCGACGCGAGTGCATCCGCTCTTCCTCCTTCTCCTTCTCCTTCGTACTTACTCAGAGTCGATTCGAACGAGACGCATATCAATGATTCATCGTCGACGTTTCTTCTGCCTACTGGAGGGTACTTGAAGTTTTACAAAGCGTTAGAATACGATTTATATCCAGATTATGACTCGGTGTTTGGTGTTGCCGTGACAATAAAATCGATAAACCCGAGCAACGCAGCCTTTCTCGCCAACGTCAGCGTAGCCTTCCCGTCTGAACAAGAAGAAGCGGTAAAGTTGAACACCTCTTCGATTGTCGTCACGAAATGGTTACGTAACCAGATCAAAATTGCCGGTCCACCGAGTGCAGTTCGCGATATTTTCTTCCATTATGTTCTATACGACGCGAAAACGATGAAAAAGACACCCAGAGTTGTGCGGGACACGCTCGAACTCACTCTCGAGTACGGTTTCGTCAAATTGTACAACGCGAAGAAAATGAACGAGACCATCAACGCGAAATACGATTGGAAACACGATTCTTGCAGAATCCAACAACAAGAAACAACAACATCGAACGCAACGAAACCGTGCACGTAAACATCGAAGCTATCGCGTACCCGTCCTCGCACGACTCTCTGACGAAGGAAACGTCCGCGAAAGACTCCAACGCCGTTTCCCAAAAATCCTTGTTTCTCTCTGGCCTCTTCCAAGGTGCCGTAGCCGGCATCGTTTTACTTGGTCTCTGGAAATACCTTTTCAAAAAGCTTCTCAGCGCAACCAAGTGGCTGTTTTGTTGTCTCTTCTGTTGCCGTTTGCATCCGCCGCCGTCTGCTTCCGAACGAAGACGAAGCCGAAGACGACGGATTCCGACAAATCGAAAAGACGCCGACTCCGACTCCAACTCCGACTCCGACTCAAACCCGGTTTGATGATCGTGGCAGTGTTTCCACGATATACTACTGCATTGATAATGGGTTAGTGCTCCTAGTAAAAGAGGAATCTACTACGTTTTATTATTTATTATGAACATTTTACTACACACTGATATCCTCCTCGTATTTTTTCACATCTAGTGAGAAAATATCTGCCTTTTTCTGACACCGACGAGAAGGAAGAATTTTTCACTCCAGAGGCGAAAACAAAAGCAATCGGACATTCTCTTCAGTTAAACGGCACGGTTGTTACACGTGTTCAGTAATTCAAACCTGATAAAAAACAGTCTCATACCATGGTTAAGGTATGCGACCGTTACATTCTCCTGTTTACGTGACTCGTTTAACTTCGCGATGGATATCCATCTCCAAATTTGGAGATGGCATTTTTCTTTGCATTTTCTCTTAGCGTCTTCTTGAGCACTTTTGTGTGACCCAAGAACGCGAAAATCGTCCTCGAAAACAACCGCGAAACTGACCGATGCGACCTCTCTCTCCTAACAGTTTACCATCGACGACATGCGTCGTCAAATGGACAAAGTCCACAACATCCGTAACATGTCTGTTATTGCTCACGTTGATCACGTACGTGTTTGATTTATTAGAAATTAGTGTCCGATTTTTCGATGTCGCGATGTCGCCGCCGCACCAAGAAATGGGTTTATTCTTTTCTCTCATCATCATCCCTCTTCAACATTCTTTCAACGAGGAAGGGCTCACACGACGCGATTTCTCTTCTTTTTTATTAACACTCTTTCTATCAACAGGGCAAATCCACGTTGACGGATTCCTTGGTCGCGGCGGCGGGTATTATCGCGCAAGAAAACGCCGGCGATGCGCGTTTGACGGATACTCGTCAAGACGAGCAAGATCGTTGCATCACGATCAAATCGACCGGCATCTCTTTGTTTTACAAAGTTTCCGACGAAGATTTGGCGCGCATCCCGAAGGACGTCCCGAGAGATGGCAACGACTACTTGATCAACTTGATTGATTCCCCGGGTCACGTTGATTTCTCTTCTGAAGTTACCGCCGCTTTGCGCATTACCGACGGCGCCTTGGTCGTCGTCGATTGCGTGGAAGGCGTTTGCGTGCAAACGGAAACTGTGTTGAGACAAGCGTTGGCCGAGCGTATTAAACCGGTGATGACGGTGAATAAACTCGACAGATGCTTTTTGGAACTCATGTTGGATGGCGAAGAAGCGTACCAAAACTTTTGCAGAGTTATTGAAAACGCGAACATCGTCATGGCGACGTACACCGATGAAGCCTTGGGCGATGTTTGCGTCTCTCCGGAGAAGGGTACCGTCTGCTTTTCCGCTGGTTTACACAACTGGGCGTTTACGTTGACCGTCTTCGCCAAGATGTACGCCGCGAAGTTTGGCATCGAGCAAGAGCGCATGATGGGCAAGCTCTGGGGCGACAACTTCTTCGACCCGAAGGAGAAGAAGTGGACAAACAAGCACACCGGCGCCAAGACTTGCATGAGAGCCTTCGTCCAGTTTTGCTACGAGCCGATCAGACGCGTCATTGATGCCGCCATGAACGACAACAAGGCCGTTTTGTGGCCGATGCTTGAAAAGTTGCAAGTCAAGGACAAGTTGAAGCCGCAAGACTTGGACTTGATGGGTAAACCGCTCATGAAGAGAGTCATGCAAACGTGGTTGCCGGCCGACGTTGCGTTGCTTGAGATGATTATCTACTACTTGCCGTCGCCTGCGACTGCTCAAAAGTACCGTGCGGACACTTTGTACGAAGGCCCGCTCGACGACAAATACGCCGAAGGTATCCGCACTTGCGACTCCAAGGGTCCGCTCATGTTGTACATCTCCAAGATGATTCCGACTGCTGACAAGGGTCGATTCTTGGCGTTCGGCCGTGTTTTCTCCGGTACCGTCAGAACGGGCCAAAAGGTCCGAATCATGGGCCCGCACTACGTGCCGGGTGAGAAGAAAGATTTGTACATCAAGTCTGTCCAAAGAACGGTCTTGTGCATGGGTCGTCGTCAAGATTCTATCGATGATGTTCCGGCTGGTAACACCGTCGCGTGCGTTGGTTTGGATCAATTCATCCAAAAGAACGCCACGATTACGGATGAAGCCGAAGTTGAAGCGCACACCATCAAGGCTATGAAGTTCTCCGTCTCCCCGGTCGTCCGCGTCGCGGTTGAATGCAAGAACTCTCAAGATTTACCGAAATTGGTCGAAGGCTTGAAGAGATTGTCCAAGTCTGACCCGATGGTCCAGTGCTCGATCGAAGAGTCGGGCGAACACATTGTTGCTGGCGCCGGTGAATTGCACTTGGAAATTTGCTTGAAGGATTTGCAAGAAGATTTCATGGGCGGCGCGGAGATTCGCATCTCCGATCCGGTTGTTTCCTACAGAGAAACGGTTTTGGGCACCTCCGACCACATGGTCATGTCCAAGTCCCCGAACAAGCATAACCGCTTGTACTTCCAAGCTACGCCTTTGGAAGACGGATTATCCGAGGCTATTGACAACGGAGACGTGACGCCGAGAGATGAAGTCAAGGCGAGAGGTCGCCTCTTAGCGGAAAAGTTCGACTGGGATAAAGATTTGTCCAAGAAGATCTGGTGCTTTGGTCCGGACACCACTGGTCCGAACTTGATCGTCGACATGTGTAAGGGGGTTCAGTACGTGAACGAAATTAAGGATTCGTGCGTCGCTGCCTTCCAATGGGCGACGAAAGAAGGTGTCTTGGCTGAAGAAAACATGCGCGGCATCAAGTTTGAAATTCACGACGTCGTCTTGCACGCGGATGCCATCCACAGAGGTGGTGGCCAAATCATCCCGACGTGCCGTAGAGTCTTATACGCTGCGTGCCTCACCGCGCAACCGCGCTTGTACGAGCCGGTCTATTTGGTTGAAATCCAAGCGCCGGAAGGTGCGTTGGGTGGCATCTACTCCACCGTTACGCAAAAGAGAGGTATGGTTATCGAAGAAACGCAACGCCCGGGTACGCCGATTTACAACATCAAGGCGTACTTGCCGGTCATGGAATCCTTCGGTTTCACCGGTACCTTGCGTGCCGCGACTGGTGGCCAAGCCTTCCCGCAGTGCGTGTTTGATCACTGGGACATGTTGGGTTCCGATCCGCTCGACCCGACCACCCAAGCTGGTAAGCTCATCGGCGACATCCGTAAGAGAAAAGGTCTCAAGGACGCCATCCCGCCGGTGGGTGACTACGAAGACAGACTCTAAACGACGACGACGTCTTCTGGTAAAATAGTATCACATTAGAGAGAGGAAGTATACTAAGACGGAGAGAAAGAGTGAGTGAAGGGAATTCACACGACAAAGATAATTTTAATTATAATTAATACAAATTTATTCAATAACACTCTGCTTCGATGATGATGATGATGATGATGCAGAGCATTTCCTGGGCTCGACTTTACCGCTACGAACCGCGCCGCAGCCGTTATTACTATTTTTCATCTTCTCTTCGCACAGCTGTCGCCGCACGATGGCTAACTTTACGCTCAACTCTTCTTCGTGCCGCTCAATCTCTCGCAAGTGCTTTATCAGCGCGTGTATTTTATGCTCTTTGTTAAAGTTGCTAGTATTATTTGTGCTCCTCTTTGCTGTTCTGGAGGAAAAGGAAAACAACACTTTCGCCGCGACGCGAAAGGTTAAACGAACGACGAATATAACGAACGATTCCATGCGTTCGAAGGAGAGCAAAACACTCATAATAACAACGATGATGCTACGAATTGTCTCTGTGTTTGTTTATAAAATTACATACGGCCTGATTGATGATGATGACAATGTCTATTATGTGTTATAAATACCATTTTTTTTGCGTTGACTGTTTGACTAAAATTCTTTTCCTCGCAAACTCGAAAACAAGTCAAACTTTTGAAAGCCGAAATAGCCTCCGAAAACCAAAGCGTCGCGCATAATCACCTCGTCCGCTTCGCACGCGTGGTGATCTCTCCACAGCTCTAAGACTAAGCACGCTTCGTAGTGTACCAACGCGCCAGCGACGACCATGATGTGAAAGATATTGTGACCGCACCCGAACACGTCGAATCTCCCCGGCCAATACTTCTCCGGAATCTTCAACGCGTAACAATACGCTCCGGAGCAGTAGCAGAAACCCATGAGTAACTCTAACCAAAAACCGTGCCAAATTGGCGTTGGTACAACTTTCCAAACAAAGAAAACGTTGTGAAACCAAGGAAAGAAACCAAACGACGCCAACGCCGTGAACAGCGCCGCTCGAATCGGCGTCCACGAAGGTTTTTGGAACCTCGGTAAAATCGTCGGTATTAAAGCCGCGACGCCTAAACAGGTCACGCACGATAAATAAAAGTCCCTCAATTCCGGTAAACAATAAAAAGAATAATAAACGACCGGGTAAAACGACGCGACGATCAAAATCGCAATCCCGAGATAATCCACTTTCCACATCCGCGTGGACACTTGATGCGAAATGTTGCAACACGTGTGACAACACGTGGAACATCCCAAACAGAGTATAGCGCCTAATAAAAACACGCGCATGGGCCATCGAGGGACTTTATTCAATCTCTCGACGTCTTTTGGGATTTCGTCCAGAACATTTTGTACCTCTTTCAAAGCTTCGGTAACTTTTGCAAACGCAGGATCGTCGTCCTCTTTCTCTCCGCGCCTTTGAGGGTCCTCTTCTCGTTCTCGTTGTTGTTTTTGTTGGTGCTTTTTTTTCTCTTGGTTGCTATACGATTGGTGTTTCCGCAACGACCGTCTCGCTTCTTGTATAAACATCGCCGTTTCTCTCTTCAACTCTTTAAACGGTCTGTCTTCCTCCCGGCGCAAATGCTCGCGTAAATTCTTCGACGCGCTCAATATCGAGTCAATCGAGCGTTCCATCTCTTTCGTTTCGATATCGTCTTTTTCGAAAGTAGGCAACGGCGTTTTTTTCTCGTCGTCCTCGTCCTTATTCGTCGCACTACTCCTACTAATCTTCTCCCTCACGAAGCTCTTCCTCGCCTCTCTCAACCCTTCGTCCACCATGACGACTTTCTCTCGCCATCTTTGCGTCATTTGCAACCCCAACACTCTCTCCGCGCTCGCTCCCGTCACCCACGTCTCTGGTATCATTTGCACTCGTTCCGGCTCTTTCACGTTGACTAAAAACGTAAAGAAAAAAACCATCCCAATCAAATGCGTCCAAATGTTTGTCGTTTCGTTGTGTTTCTTGAATACCGACCTGAGTGCATCCTTGAACGTACTTCTCGTCCGATACCCGCTCAAAATGTACTTGTTATGAATGGCGTATAACGGCGCGTCCGTTTTCATACACGTCGGGCAATCCGCGCAAAGCCATTTCCGATATCTCGCGTCCGGGCACGGCGCGGCGTACGGACCAAAAAGAAACGGTTCGTGCTCTTCTTGAAAGCGCTCGTCGCGATCGAGCTGTAAGGATTTTTGCGTTTGAATCTCGTATTTTCCGCGGGGTTGTTCTTTCGCCAATACCTTTTGTTGTTGTTGGTGTTGTTGTTCTCGTTGTTCCTTCGATTTGGACGACTTTTTCGTCGTCTTCTTTTGCTTCTTCGTAAAACCGTTTTCTTCTTCTCCCTCTTCTCCCTCGGCGCCTCCTCTCAGAGAAGTCGTCTGAATCGTTTTTCGTTGTCTCGTCGTCGCCATTAGTATTCTTTCCTTTTTCCTCTGCTCTCGCGTTTTGTCGTTCTCGCGTATAAATCTAACGATGTTGCGCGCACGCACACAGGTAAAATTAGTCCAATGTCTTTCCTTAAAGAAGAAAAGAAAAGAAGAAGAAGAGAATTTGCAGCACAAAAGAGAAGCGCGTCTCTGTAACGCTCTCGCAAAAAAAGTCCCGTTTCGAAACAAACGCCGATACTCTGGATTTATATATGTGTGTGTGTGTGTGCGTGTGTGTGTATACTCACTGACAAAAGTATATAACGCACTCGTACGAAGACTTTATGTACTTATTTGTGATGAAACGATGATGAAAAAAAACCCAAAGAGAAGCAAAAAAAAAGAAAAGAAAAAAAAAAAAAAAAAAAAAAGAACAACCAAAATGCCAAAGCTTTTAGCGACTCAACACTTAACGTTGATATGTCGGCGCTTTATGCTGAGTTTTTACCGCATGTTGCACAACACGGGAGTATTTTAGATGCCGGTTGTGGCAGCGCGCGCGATGCTGCATTTTTTAAAGCGCAGGGTTTTACTGTAAGTGCGTTTGATGCAAGCCCTGAG
>Ga0114997_10004241_pt1 | contig 11141 bp, 13 predicted proteins | sample ArcticOcean_MG_C_2_FD_87045 | JGI IMG/M metagenome (GOLD analysis project Ga0114997, IMG submission 87045) | Marine microbial communities from western Arctic Ocean - ArcticOcean_MG_CB4_136 | ecosystem: Environmental > Aquatic > Marine > Oceanic | place: Arctic Ocean: Canada Basin | collected... | reverse complement strand
CCTTTTACCTGCACGATCGATTGCCATTTGTCCCTACGTTTTCTTATGTACATATTGTTTCATCCTTTCGTTTGTTGAAACGAATAGCGACTACAAGGCGACCAGAACTATTATGAAGTAAAATTATTGGAGCGGGTCAAGGGAATCGAACCCTCTACCTAATCGTTGGCAACGATTCGCTCTACCAATGAGCTAGACCCGCAATGTTTTCACTTTATTTTAACAAGTATTTTTAACCAAATTATCTAACAATTAACTAAACCTACTGTCGTTGTCTATACTATTATTGGTTTTAATCTATTGAATGGTTTGGTATTTGTAAATATCTACTAAATTAAAATTTATTATTTCTTCTAGTGTTTTAAATCTATATTTTGTACCTATTGTTTCAATTAATTTTTGTTTTTCCCCTATAGAAAAAGGAGAAATCATTGATATAGTGCTTATCAATTGATCAAGGTTCAATTTTTTCAATTCAGCAATTTCAATTGAATAATTTTTTTTTTCTAAGAATAATTTTACTTTGTTTAATAAATTTGTTACATCAAACTGTTTGCGATCCATTTCAAGAACATTAAGATCGTCTATAAAATCAGAGTAGTCTACTTTAAATTCTCTGTACATTTTCGTTGTTTTGGACTCTTCTCTTATTCTAAATCTAATTACGCCTGATAGTGTAATTAAAAATCTTTTATCCTTAGTTTCGTTAAAACTGCTAATCTTGCCTAAACATCCAACTGAATAAACTTCGGGCTTAAGGCCTGTTCTAATCTTAGGTTGTACCATTCCAAATACTCTTTGACCCTTCATACAATCGTTAATCAGTTGAATGTATCTCTCTTCAAAAATGTTTAGTGGCAATATTGTTTGAGGAAAAACAATAGCATAAGATAACGGGAATATAGCTATTTTTGGTGGTAAATTTTTAGAATTCATATTTTTAAATTAAATTAAAACTTTAAACCTTTATCAGCAATATCATAAAAAACATTTTTTAAAATATCATTTTTATTAAGTTCAATCATTATTTTATTTCTAAAATTTTTTAATGATTTTTTTTTAAGTTTGAAACTTTTTCTTATAAAATCAATACCAAGCGTATAAGCAAAATTTTTTGTTTTTGTCATGTGTTCAAACTCTGACATAACATCATCAGAACCAACGTCGAGACCTAAATTTATTTTATTATTAAGAATTTTTTTTAAAACTTTTAAATCTCTAAGCATCATATTAGTTCCTTGTCCCGCTAAAGGATGAACTAAATGCAAAGCGTCTCCAAAAAGTAATACTCTATCGCTGTGGTACTTTTTTCTAATTGATAAATTTAATTCTTTAATTTCAAAATTGGAAATAAACTCAATTTTTTTTAGAAAATTTTTTGCAGTAAATTTAATTTTTTTTTTAATTTCAATATTATTAATTCTTTCTTTAAAAGAATTTTTTTTAATTGATAGAACAACAGAAGTTTTACTATTTGATATGGGAAGCAGTGCTAAAATTTCTTCATCTAAAAAAATTTGTCTGGCCGTATTATTGACTAAGGACTCATGTTTTAATATTGTAGTTACTGCTATTTCATCATAGGAGCTCTTATAAATATCTTCACTAATAAAATTTTTTGTTAATTGTGAATTATTTCCAGTACAAACAATTATCAATTTGTATTGTGAATTTGTTTTTTTTTCTAATTTCACTCCTTTTAGTAAATTTACATTAATTATGTTTGTATTTTTTTTTTTTACTAAAAATTTATTTAACTTAGAAAGTTTTATTATCTTATTCAAATCTGACATTAATTTTTTATTTTCAACCATATAGAATATTTTTTTATTTTTGCTGTTAGTTTTGTTTATTTCAAAAACTTTTAAAAATTTAATCTCATCATCTACATATAATTTCATTTTTGAACATGGCCAAAAATTTTTCTTAAGAACCTTTGTCTTTTCTAAAAAATCATAGTTTTCCTGTGAAATTGCAGTTGTTCTAGAAGAGTTTACAATTTGATTAGAATTTTCAGTTATTAGATCTACCTCAAGATTTAGATTAGATAGAGTTGCAGCTGTCATTAAGCCTGTTAACCCTCCTCCAATTATGCAAATTTTTTGTTTTTTCATGATTAATTTTTATTAATTAATTTTAACAATTATTAATAAATGATACAAAGTTAATTAACTGATTTGAAAAATATGAATTCTAAAATATCAACAAAGATTGGTCATTTCACTAAAAATAGATTAATTGAACTAAGCGGTTTTTGCCTAGTATTATTTAGCTTTTTTCTTTTAATTTCTATCTTAAGTTATTCACCTAGCGATCCAAACTTCATATATGGGTCAAATGCAGACGAAATAAAAAACATAGGTGGATTCTATGGAAGTATAATTTCAGATTTTTCACTACAAGCCATAGGATTAATTTCTTTTTTTTTCATCATCAATCTAACTTGCTGGGGTTTTATTATTGCTTTCAATAAAGAAATAAAAAAATTTCCCGCTAAAATATTTTTTACATTAATTTATATTATTTTTTCCACTACTTTAATAAATATTTTTTATAATGATACTTTTTGGCTAATAGACAATGGCAACGGAGGATTTGTTGGAAAAATAATTAAAGAAAATATTTATTTTTTTTTAGAAACTTCTGGAGGCAAATATATAAATTTTATTTTTTTATTAGTATCAATTGTTTTTTTTATTTTAAGCTTGGGATTAAAAAGAAAGAGAATTTTAAAAATTTTATTTTTCCCTTTTTTTATAATAAAATTATTTTATACAAAATTTAAAAAAAGAGAAAGAAAAAGTGAGACGTCTGATATTGATATGGTTGACATTAGCTCAGATCTTTCGGATAAAGAGATAATTGCTGAAAAGCAACCAATACTTCCATTTGCTAATAATAATGAAATTAAAATTCCAATAATAAATTTTAAACTACCACCGATAAATTTTCTAAAACTTAATCCAGACTTAAAAAATAGGAAAAATTTACAAAGTTCTGAATTAAATGAAAGTTCTGAATTTTTAGAGAAAGTTTTACTAGACTTTGGTGTGGAAGGAAAAATTAAAAGAATTAGCCGAGGCCCAGTTGTAACTCTAAATGAATTTGAGCCAGCTTCAGGAGTAAAAGTTTCAAAAATTGTAAATTTAGCTGATGATATTGCAAGAAATACTAGTTCTATATCAACAAGGGTAGCGGCCATACCGGGAAAAAATACGATAGGTATAGAAATACCTAATGCAAAAAGAGAAAGTGTCTTTTTAAATGAAATTATAAATGATCAAAAATTTAATAAAAGCGAAATAAAATTACCAATTGCTTTAGGAAAAAATATTTCTGGCACTCCAATTATTGGTGATCTAACATCAATGCCACACTTATTAATTGCGGGAACTACAGGTTCAGGAAAATCAGTTTGCATTAATACTATAATACTTTCATTGCTTTATAAATATTCTCCTTCAAAATGTAATTTGATTTTAATTGACCCAAAAATGTTAGAACTTTCGACGTACGAAGGTATACCACACTTACTTTGCCCAGTAATAACTGAAGCTAAAAAAGCTACTGCCGCACTCGGTTGGGCTGTAAAGGAAATGGAAAGTAGGTATAAATTAATGACTAGTGTAGGTGTAAAAAATATAGACGGCTATAATTCAAAACATAAAAGACATATGCCTTATATAGTTGTGGTTGTTGATGAAATGTCTGATTTAATGTTAATTGCTGGCAAAGAGATAGAAAATTACATTCAAAGATTATCACAAATGGCAAGAGCAGCTGGAATTCACATAATTATGGCAACTCAAAGACCAAGTGTTGATGTAATTACCGGAACTATCAAAGCAAATTTTCCAACTAGAATTTCATTTCAAGTGAGTTCAAAAATTGATAGTCGAACAATATTAGGGGAGCAGGGAGCAGAACAATTACTAGGTAAAGGAGATATGCTTTTTATGTCTTCAGCTAATAGAATAATCAGAATTCATGGACCTTATGTTTCTGAATCTGAAATCGAAAAAGTAAATAGCTATTTAAGATCTCAAGGAAAACCAGATTATATTGATGAAATAACAGTTATAAAAGATAATGAAACTAATAGTTCAGAAAACAACAATGATGATAAAGATGAATTATATAATGAAGCTGTAAATATTATAAAGACTGAGGGAAGAGCATCTACTAGCTTCTTACAAAGAAAATTGCAGATAGGATACAATCGGGCAGCAAGAATTATGGAAATGATGGAGAAAGAAAGTATTGTTGGTCAAGCAAATCATGTTGGCAAAAGAGAAATTTTATAGGCTAATCTTGTTTAAAAAAATTATTTTCCTTTTTAAAATTATTATAATTTTTTTATTTGCAATTAATATGTCTTTTGCAGACTTGCATAAAAATATTATTAATAAACTAGCATTAACTAAAACTATGTCTTTCAATTTCCAGCAGATAGTAGCAGAAAAAGAAGAAGTAGGAATTTGTTTTATTAAATATCCATTATTAATGAAGTGTGAATACGAAAATGCAAAAGGAAAAATTCTAATATCTAATGGAAAAACTATTGCTATAATAAAAAAAAAATATAAAAAAATCTATCTTTATCCTATAAAATCAACTCCATTATTTTTTATTTTAGATAAGAATAAAATTTCAAACTTAATAAAAAATATTCAGCCTACTAAAATAGACTCAAATACAATTGAATTTGAATTTGTAGATAAAAAAATGAATAAGTTAGTAATGCTTTTTAATAGTGAAAACTCAGAATTGAAAGGTTGGAAAACTGTAGATGCTTACTCAAATAATGTAAGTTTTATAATTAGTAATAATAAAAAAAATAATCAAATTGTTGATAGTTTCTTTACAATTCCAAAAGAAGATGATCTTTAATTAAGAAACCATACCACCAACTTTTTCTCCACCAAAAATATGGAAATGTAGGTGTGGAACTTCTTGTCCACCATTTTCCCCAACATTAACTAAAGATCTGTAACCCCCACCTTTTACTAAATCAGAAACACCAATTTTTTTTGCTACTATGCCTATTCCTTTTATTAACCCTACCATTTCTTTTTCTGATGCTTTTAGAGAAAAATCATCTAAATTAACATATTCTCCTTTTGGTATAACAAGTGCATGAATTTTTTTTTGAGGATTAATATCATAAAAAGCCAAAACAAACTCATCTTCATAAATTTTTTTACACGGAATCTCTGCTCTTAAAATTTTTGCAAAAATATTATTTTTATCATAAGTCATTTTTGTCTTTTCTTTAACTCCTTCATGACATCCTCAATTTTAATACCGTTGGCTTCTAAAAGCACCATTAGATGATAAAAAACATCTGCTGCTTCATGAATTTTATTTGAATTTTTTTCAATTGCATCAATGAGCTCTGCTATTTCTTCTTTTACTTTTTCAACACTTAATTTTTTATTATTTAATAATTTATTAGTATAAGATACTTCTGTTGAAGATCCTTTGCGTTCACGAATAATAGTAATTAATTCTTCTAAAATTTTGAACATTTATTAAACTCTTACAGGAATTCTCTTTGAGTCTAAATATTTTTTTGCATCTTTTATTGAAAACTCACCAAAATGAAAAATTGATGCTGCTAACACGGCACTCGCTTTTCCAATTTTTATTCCTTGATGCAAGTGTTCTAGGCTTCCAACTCCTCCAGAAGCTATAACTGGCACGTTGACAAGATTGGATACCTTTTTAGTTAGATCTAAATCATAACCTTTTTTTGTTCCATCTCGATCCATCGAAGTAAGCAATATTTCTCCAGCGCCCATTGATTCCATCTTTTCTACAAATTTCATAACATCTATTCCAGTAGATTCTCTCCCTCCATGGGTAAATATTTCCCATTTATCTTCTTTAACTTTTTTTGCATCAACTGCTACTACGATACATTGAGAGCCAAATTTTTCAGAACTTTCTTTAACTAAGTTTTTATTATTAACTGCGGCTGTGTTTATTGATACTTTATCGGCTCCTGCTAATAGCAAATTTCTTATATCCTCTAATGTACGCACTCCACCACCTACCGTTAAAGGCATAAAACATTTTTCTGCAGTTTTTTGAACAGTATCTAATATGATATTTCTATTCTCATTTGAGGCTGTAATATCTAGAAAGCATAATTCATCGGCACCTTGTTCATCATATACCTTAGCTTGCTCCACAGGATCTCCTGCGTCTACCAAATCTACAAAGTTAATTCCTTTCACAACTCGTCCATTTTTTACATCTAAGCAAGGTATAATTCTATTTTTTAACATTTTAAATATATTTTACTAATTCATTAATTTTTATATCACCATCATAAATTGATTTGCCTACTATTACTCCTTCAATATTTGAATTATTAATTGATTTAATTTTTTTAATATCTTCTATAGAGGATATTCCTCCAGATATAATAAATGGTATTTTTATTTTATTTGATAGCTCAATTGTATCTTTTATATTTGGTCCTTTTTTTGTTCCATCTTTATTTATATCAGTATAAATAATTCTAGAAACTCCAAAGTTTTCAATTTCTTTTATAAAATCAACAGCCAAAATATTAGTTTTTTTTTTCCAGCCTGACAAAAAAATAAATCCATCTTTTACATCTATAGAAACAGCAATTTTATTTTTGAATTTTTCACAAGCAATTTTAAGCAAATTCTTATTTTCGACAGCAGCAGTTCCAATAATTACTTTGTCAACTCCACTTTTTACCCAATTTTCTATATCAATAATCGTTCTAATTCCTCCGCCAACTTGAATTTTTGGCTTAAGATTTTTTAGTATTTCTTTAACAATATTTGAATTAAATGATTTTCCCTCTAAAGCGCCATCCAAATCAACAATGTGAATATTTTTAAATCCAATTTTGGAATATATTTGGGCTTGGTCAAATGGAGTATTTTTATAAGATGTCATTTGATCAAAGTTTCCTTTGACAAGTCTTACACATTTTCCTTCTTTAATATCAATTGCAGGAAAAATCATCATTACAATTTCCAATTCAAAAAATTTTCTAAAATTATTAAACCGTTTTTTTGACTTTTCTCAGGGTGGAATTGAGTTCCAACAATATTTTCTTTTATAACAGATGCTATTATTGGGGCCCCATAATTAGTTGTGGCTACCACACAATCTTTTTGTTTTGTCATAAATTCATAACTGTGAATAAAATAAGCATGAGATTTATTTTTTATCTTAGAAAAAAGAAAACAATCTTTTTTAATTTCTATTTCATTCCAGCCCATATGAGGTATTTTTATTTTTTTATTGATATTGTTTATTTTTCTTACCTCGGCATCAATCCATCCAAATCCTTTAGTTTCTTCAGACTCATAGCCAATTTTTGCAAATAATTGCATACCAACACATATTCCTAAAATAGGTTTTTTCTTTTCTAAAACAAATTCATTTAAGGTTTCATCTAATCCTGAAATTTTTTTTATTCCTAAATAGCAATCTCTAAAAGATCCTTGTCCTGGTAAAACTATTTTATCTGATTTAAGAATTTTTTTGGGATCTGCAGTTACCTCAATTCTAGAATTTAAATTTATATTTTTAGCGGCAGCCTCAAGAGCTTTAGCTGCTGACTTTAAATTACCAGAACCGTAGTCAATTACTGTTATCGACATTTTTTATTTATAAAACGCCTTTGGTTGATGGAACTTTATTTTTAATTCTTTTATCTATTTCTATGGCTTCCCGTAAAGATCTTGCAAGTCCTTTAAAACATGATTCTATTATGTGGTGGCTATTATCGCCATAAATGTTTTCAACATGCAATGTAATTCCAGCTGCTTGTGAAAAAGCTTGAAACCATTCTTTAAATAATTCTGTATCCATTTCTCCTAATTTTTCGACCTTCAATTTTACCTTCCAAATTAGATATGGCCTATTAGAAACATCTAGTGTAACCCGGGTTAACGTTTCATCCATGGGAATTAAGGCATGCGCATACCTTCTTATTCCTTTTGATGATCGAAGTGCTTTTTTAACACATTCACCAATCGCAATTCCCGTGTCTTCTGTAGTATGATGAAGATCAATATGAGTGTCGCCTTTAGCAATTATTTTTAAATCAATTAAAGAATGCTTAGATAGCTGCTCTAACATGTGATTTAAAAAACCTATTTTAGTATCTATCTTATAGGATCCAGTGCCATCTAAATTTACTTCAACATTTATACTGGTTTCTTTTGTTTTTCTATTTATTTTAGCTTTTCGTGCCATGTATTCCTTTATAATAACTAGGTATATAATTAATTTTATAATATATCAATAAAGTGAGTATATGGGCTTGAAGATGCTAAATAAATCTCCACATAGAATATTATAATGAGCAATAATTCAAATTGGCATGGAACTACAATTGTCTTAATTAGAAAAGATAATGAGGTTGTTGTGGCTGGAGATGGGCAGGTTAGTTTTGGAAATACAGTGTTAAAAAGCACGGCAAAAAAAGTTCGTAAAATTGAAAAGAGAAATGTTATAGCTGGCTTTGCGGGATCTACTGCAGATGCTTTAACTTTATTTGAAAGGTTAGAAGGTAAGCTAGAAAAGCATGCTGGCAATCTTACGCGAGCCGCAGTTGAATTAGCAAAAGATTGGCGCACAGATAAATATTTGAGAAGATTGGAAGCTTTAATGGCGATAGCTGATAAAGAAAAAAGTTTTATAATATCTGGAACTGGCGACGTGTTAGAACCCGAGGGAGGAATTATTGGAATAGGTTCTGGTGGTAATTACGCTTTAGCAGCTGCAAAAGTATTAATAGAATCAAAAATGTCAGCAGAAGAAATTGCAAAAAAAGCAATAAAAGTTGCTTCTGAAATCTGCGTATTTACAAATAATAATATAACTTTAGAAAAGATTTAATTTGATGAAACAAAAAACTAATATTACTAAACTACCTAATGTAGAAATTAAAAAAGAAAAAGATGAACAATCTTTAGTTTCGTCCTTATCACCTAGAGAAATAGTTTCAGAACTAGATCGTTATGTTATTGGTCAAAATGCAGCAAAAAGAGCTGTAGCAATTGCTCTTAGAAATAGATGGAGAAGACAAGCTTTAAAAGGAGATATGAAAGACGAAGTTTTACCAAAAAATATTTTAATGATTGGACCAACTGGGGTTGGAAAAACTGAAATATCAAGAAGACTCTCTAAATTGGCCGAAGCTCCTTTTATAAAAGTAGAAGCAACACGATTTACTGAAGTTGGATATGTTGGAAGAGATGTAGAGCAAATCATTAGAGATTTGCTAGAAATTGCAATAGCAATCGAAAAAGATCGTATGAAAAAAGAAGTTTATACTAAAGCACAACAAGCTGCTGAAGAAAGAGTTCTTAATGCGCTTGTTGGAAACAAGGCTAGTGTAGCTACAAGAGAAAGTTTTAGAAAAAGATTAAGAAATGGTGATCTTGATAATAACGAAATAGAAATTGAAATAAACGAAGCAAATAGTATGCCTAATTTTGAGATACCAGGAATGCCTGGCGCAAATATTGGAATGATTAATTTATCTGAAATGTTAGGGAAAAATAGTAAAAAGGGTAAAAAGAAAAAAATGTTTGTAAAAGAATCACATGAAATTTTAATTGCAGAAGAATCTGATAAAATGATTGAACAAGACGCAATTATAACGTCTGCTAAAATTTCGACCGAAAACAATGGGATAGTTTTTTTAGACGAAATTGATAAAGTTTCTGCAAGAAGTGATCGTGTTGGTGGTGACGTTTCTAGAGAAGGTGTTCAAAGAGATTTATTACCTTTGATAGAAGGCACTACAGTGAGCACAAAACATGGAACAATAAAAACAGACCATATTCTATTTATTGCTTCAGGCGCTTTTCAGCTAGCAAAACCATCAGACTTATTACCTGAGCTTCAAGGTAGATTACCTATTAGAGTTGAGCTAAACGCATTGACTAGTGAAGATTTTAGAAGAATTTTAGAGGAACCTGATAATAGTTTAATTAAACAATATAAAGCATTGTTAAAAACAGAGAATGTGTCCTTAGAATTTTCTAAAGATGGAATTGAAACAATAGCAAAAATGGCAACTGAAATTAACTCGAGTATAGAAAATATTGGAGCTAGAAGATTGCACACAATTATTGAAAGAGTTTTAGATGAAATAAGTTTTACCGCTACAGATAGAGGTGGTGAAAGTATCGTAATTGATAAAGATTACGTTTACAAAAATCTTGGCGAGCTAGCAAAAGACACTGATTTGTCTAAGTTTATTCTTTAGAAGTTTTTAAAAAAATATAAATAGCTCCTTCGCCTCCATCTTTTAAAGATGCCTGAGATATTTTAGATATCTTATTTTTTAATTCAATATTATTTTTTATATACTCGGGTATAGAATTTTTTAAAATATTCATTTTTTTAGATCTATATGGATCTTTATTAATTTTAGATCTAAGCCCTTTCCCTGTAATAACTATAAGCTGCAGAATGCCGTCTATAAAAGATTTTTCTATAAATTTTTTTACTAATTGATTTGCTTCACTTAAAGTGGATCCATGTAAATCTAATTTTCTAATCTTTTTATTTTTACTTTTATTTAAAACAATAGAATCTTTATCATATAAATTAATGGGCTCTTTGATGAACTTAACCCACTCTTTTTTATCGTCTGAGGTAAGAAAAAATTTTTTCTTCACTATTTATTTGATGTTTCTACTAAGTACCAAGTAGGATCTTGGCTCCACATATTTTTAGAAAATTTCCATATATCATTTACAGTTTTAATTTCATCGGGATTGCCTTCAATAACTTTATCATCTTTATCTTTGATACAAGTTATAATTTCACTTACAAAGTTTACAGTTACTTTATAAATATTTTCAATTTTTTTAAATTCTGATACTTTTGCTGATTTTATACCTATAAAAGTTGTTTCTGACTTAATTTTTTTACCTTCTCTTTCGTCGATTGCTTCTGAAAATCGAGTAAACATATTTTTTTCCACCAAGCCCTTTAAAGATTTTTTATCCCCTTTTGCAAAAGATGTAATAATTTTTTCATACGCAATTTCAGCTCCTTTTAAAAATTGTTTTTTTGTTTCTTCGTCAACATTTCCATTTTTTATAGCTTCGTTATTTTCTATATCTTTT
>Ga0114997_10004238_pt1 | contig 11147 bp, 5 predicted proteins | sample ArcticOcean_MG_C_2_FD_87045 | JGI IMG/M metagenome (GOLD analysis project Ga0114997, IMG submission 87045) | Marine microbial communities from western Arctic Ocean - ArcticOcean_MG_CB4_136 | ecosystem: Environmental > Aquatic > Marine > Oceanic | place: Arctic Ocean: Canada Basin | collected... | reverse complement strand
GTGCGCTCTTCGTACGGCGTACTCGTTCCACGGCGCTTTGGCGGTTTCGTGCAAGTACTTCAAACAGTCTAAGTGGCCGTTCTCGGCCGCACGCCCACACTCAATTCCGCTATATTGATCATACTTACGCTCAACAAGATATTCGAGTATGTGAAGATGACCATTTGAAGCCGCCCATTTGGCAGTCCAGGAATCCCAAGGCGCTTTGACTTCTTCGCGTAAGTATTTGAGGCACTCGAGATGACCGAATTCGGCAGCAAATGCACACGCGTCCGCATCGATAGGACACTGATTGGCAACGCAATACTTTATCATTTCCAGATTACCTTGACATGCGGCCGCATTAATCGTCCCTTTATCCCACTCACACTTTTTCTCCTCTCGCGCCCACTTGAGCAACTCGAGTTTATTCGTTTGAGCAACTTTCCAGCAGAACCATGTTTCGTCCCACCAACTCGACCACAACAATTTACGGTCCCACGCAACTTCCAAAGTCGATATCGACGACATCTCGTTCACTTTAAACCCTTTCTTCAAATCACCCGCGCGAGACGATCTCTTCACCAACTTTCTCGTTTCACTATTCACCTCGTACAAGAATTTCACATCATTCGAATTCAATCTCGGAAGAATGTGTTGGAAACAAATATCGTCGTTATTCACGATCAAATCCCACAAAAAAGAATCTCTCCGACCAATCATCCGTACTCCAGACGACGTGACCTTCTCGCGACGAGAGACGACAAAAACAGCAGAGCAGTTCTTTTCGTTCTTCTTCTTCTTTCTTCTCTCTCTCGTCTTCTTTTTCCACACGCATGTGAGTGAGATTGTTTTTCTCCGAGAAGTAAAAAAAGACGTTTTTTTTAGTTTTTTTCTCAATCAACTCTTTTCTCTCTCTCTCGGGGGAAAAGAAAAATCATCTCTCTCTTTACTTCATTCTCTCACCCTCTGTGAAGAGTGCTTCATAAGTGTTCATTCATGGCAGACAACAAAGCGGGAGGAGGACCGCAGTCCGCGGAGGAACTCACCACGTTCGTCCAATCCATGCTCGCGCAAATGCAAAGTCGGTTTCAGCAGATGAGCGACGAGATCATCACGAAAATCGACGATTTAGGAAACCGAATCGAAGAGTTGGACGAGCAAGTGAGCAAGATGAGCGATCGAGAGAAGGAGGACGAGACGAAGTAGAGATTTGATGATTGAGAGAGAGAGAGAGGCGATTGGGGATTGGCGATGTGTGCATCTCTTTGTGATGAGATCCTTCTTTCGCGCGTTAAAATAGAGATAGCGAGTAGCTCCTTTTTGTACAACATAAAACAGTGTTCCCTATGTATAGTTGAAAAGTTATTCGTCGTCGTCGTCGTCGTCGTTATCGCCCCATTCGAATTCAGCTTGGGCATTCGCGCTGTACGGATCATCCTCGTTGTTGATTTCGTCGTCCTCGCCGTTTTCTCGTCGCTCTTTCGCTTCTGCCATCTCCCGCTGTATTTGTTCCATCGCTTCCTCGGTGTCGAGTTCTTCTTCTTCTTCTTTTTCTTCTTCCTCCTCTTGTTCCGGTTCGGATTCGGGTTCGGATTCCTCCGCTTCTCGCGCTTCCTCTTTTTCTTCTTCTTCTTCTTCTTTTTCTATTTCTTCTTTCTCCGTTTGTTCATCGCGCTCCTGTTTGTCATCGGCGACTGTTTCCCGTTCGGCGGCTTCTTTTTGCCGTTTCTTTTCCTCCTCGGCAAACGCCATTTTCCGTAAGTTTGCTTCGTTTTGTAACTCCCACTCTCGTTTCTGCTTCTCCTCCATCGCTCTCGCTTCGGCGTATTCCAACTCTTTTTGCTTTTCGTATTCGACTGAGTCGTGGTACGTTCGACTCGCGGACGCGTGCGGGTCGTCGTTGCCGCCGTAATAATCTCCTTCGGCTGCTCTTTGTTCTTCCTCTTCTGACACCGTCGACGCCGCGTTTTCACTCTCCATCTCCTCGAACACTTCTCTCTCTCTGTCGTCCAGAGGAATTCCAGCGGAGCGCTTCGAAATGACTCGCTGTCGTTCGTCTAACGACGAAAGCCCTCTTTCGGCATTGTTGTTGTTGTTGTTGTTGTTCAATAACGGCACCGCGCTCTCGTCGAACACCTTCATCAACAAAAACACCCACCCGAGTAAACACGCGATCAAAACAGTCATCCACAAGAACAGTTTCATCAAGCTTCCGTACAGGCCAGATTTGAATTTATTCTTCACGTGCAAGCAATACACGCTCGCGTCTGCACTTCCAGATAAAACAACGTCACCTCTCGCGTTCCAGGATATGGTCGTGACGAAGATCATGTGCGCGTTTCGCGCCGCGGCGATGCGTTTCAACGAACGTTTTCTCGAGTTGGAGCTTTGTTTTCTTAATCCTCCACCATCAAAGGCGACGACGTCGCCTTCGGCACTCCCGCACGCGTGTCGAGAACCGTTCTTATTCGCTGCGTATGCAGATATCGGCGCGTCCCGGAACGCGCGAATCGCAGCCATCGGCGTCCAATTGGTTGTCTCAAATTTCACTAAATACCCGACGCCGTCGATGTTGATCCCGCAAAAGAAAAACTCCCCGGTATTCGAAAAGCTCGCCCCTCGGAAAACTTTCAAACAGTTTGGTTTTCTCGAGGACGACGGAAACCCTTTGCAGTTAAATCTAGCGCTGGTTGGATCCGGCAACGCCGTAATCCTTTCACCTATTTCAATCGACCACATGATGGCGCCTTTCGTCGTCTTTTGGGGTTGTTCTCCTTGTTGTTGTTGTTGTTGTTGATTTTGTTGTTGTTGTTGTCCGTTACTATTACTACTGTTATTACTACTCCCAATCCTCTCCGCGGCGCAACTCACAATCACCCTCTCGTCTGGACTCCACGCGATATCCGTCACCGCCGCTCCGCTCTCGTGCGCGCCCAACTCCATGTCCACCTCTAAACTCGGCCACTGCACAATCTTCACCTCGCCCGTCTCCAATCCAATCGCCAATTGCCTCCCACTGGGAGAAAAAACCGCACACTTCACATCCCTATCGTCTGCCGTCAACGCAACGCGTCTGGGAAACTCGTTCGAGCGAATCATGTTCACTTCCGGTCGGTTTCGTAAATCCTCCGTCGAATCGTTCCTGCTCAACGGATTGTGATGGTTCAGACCATTCGTCGTCCCTGAGTTCAAATTCCGTTCCATTCGAAACACCCCGATCGAGCCTCCGAACACGCAGACGACAAAAACGCCGTCCGGATGTAACGCTAACCTTTGCGGCGCGTCGTCGTCCGTCGCGGCGGCTGTTATCGCCTCGGACACGCACCCATCGTGGAAGGACGACACCGTCACTAAGTTTCGAATGCCGGACGATTTCTTCCCTCCGCCACCGGCGACGAGGAAAAAAATGGAGTCGTAAAACACCGAGGCGTAGATCGGGAAGGAGAATTTCCGGCTGTGTGGTGGAGGTGGGGGTTTCTTTTTGCGAGGCATCGCGCGTGTGTGTATAGATATCTATCCTCTTTTCGCGTGTACGGTGTAATCTTTGCGCGTGGATCGAGAGATGTAAGTGCCGCCAATTGGTTCCGATTTTCCTCAAAGAAAGAGCAGAAAGAAACACGTAAACATAGAAAGATCACGATCACGACGAGCACACGAAAGAAAGAGAGAGAGAAAAAGAGATGCGCGTCGTTTATCTCTGCGCATTCAATTCGGCGAGAGCGGCTCTGTGCTAATAAAAGTAATAACTACTTTTCTGCGCTCCTTTCTGTCTCTCGTTTGCGTTCAAATGCAACTGTCGTCGTTTCATCCAATTGGAGAACAAAAGAGACGAGTTTACGTTCCTTTTGGGAAGAAGAAGACAACGAGAAAGGATAACACGACGATGATGCGCGGAGTGTTCCGAGGAGGAGGACGAGGAGTCGTTTTATTACCTGCGTCTTTTCTCTCCGGAGGAGGAGTAAAGAGATGCAGTCACTCCTTAGTGGGAGGTTTTGTGGGAATACCTATGCCTACTGCAAAGTCTTGGCGAAGAGGAGGAATACTCGTATCGACATTCGCATCTTCGTCTTCGGTTGAATCATCTCTCGGAAGCAGGTCAACTTTATCCTCGAGTTCTGATGAAAGAAGAAAGAAGTCTTTGGTCATCGTCGAATCTCCGGCGAAAGCGAAAACGATTGAAAACTATCTAGGTAAGGACTACCGCGTGCTCGCGACGAGAGGACACGTGAGAGACTTGGTAAACAAAGAAGGGAGCGTTGATTTTAACAACAACTTCGAGATGAAGTGGTCGCCGACCGTGCAGAATGCGAAATATATGAGGGAGATTTACGACGCGTGCAAGAAGTGCGATGCGGTGGTTTTAGCGACCGATCCGGATAGAGAAGGCGAGGCGATATCGTGGCACGTGCTGGAGATGTTGAAGAAGAAGAAGCTGTTGAGCGGCGAGGATAAAAAAGCAACGACGACGACGTCGTCGAGTGGTAGTAGTAGTAATAAGAGTAAGAGTAAGCACGTATCGAGAGTGACGTTTACGGAAGTTACGAAGAATGCAGTTTTAGAGGCGTTCGGGAAACCGAGGGAGATTGATTTACGGTTAGTGGACGCGTATTTAGCGCGAAGAGCTTTAGATTATTTATACGGGTTTACGTTGAGCGGCGTGCTTTGGAGAAAGCTACCGAACGCGACCAGTTTGTCGGCTGGAAGAGTGCAATCGGCGGCGTTGAGATTAGTCGTGGAGAGAGAAACGGAAGTCGAGGCGTTCGTTCCGAAACCGTATTGGTCGGTCCAGGCGACTTTAGGCGGGGAAAGCAGTCCAGACAGGAGCGCGTTCGACGCAAAGTTGCTCAGTTTCGAAGGGAAGAAAATTTCAAAGTTTACAATCGAAAGCGATGAGAACGCGGCAGAAATGGTGCGACGCATCAAAAATACGCGCGCGTGGATGGTGAAAGAAGTGACCGAGAAAGAAACGAAACGATCGGCGGGACCGCCGTTTACGACGTCGACGATGCAACAAGAAGCGTCCAAGCGTTTAGGTTTCGGGGCGTCGAGGTGCATGAGCGCCGCGCAGAAACTCTACGAAGGAGGCAGTTTTGGCGATGGTTTAATCACGTACCCGAGAACGGACGGGACGCACGCGTCAAAAACTGCCGTGGTGGAGATGCGCAAAGTCATCGAAGGCATCTTCTCTAAGCAGCACGTTCCGGATGAACCTCGATATTTTAGAAAGAAGCAGAAGAACGCGCAAGAAGCGCACGAGGCGATTCGACCAACGTCTGCCGCACGACATCCCAAAGAGGTTGGTAAAAGACTTGGTGAATTTTCCGACGAGGCGCGTTTATACGCTTTGATTTGGGCGCGCTCAATGGCGTCTCAAATGAGCTCCGCCACGGTGGAGAAAATCGCGTTGGACGTGCACAACAACGAATCGGAGAAGAAGAAAGAAATAGTGTTGCGCGCGAACGGGCACAGGTTGACGTTTGAAGGATATTTAGCCGCGTATAATGTCGTCAGCGCGAGAAGAGGAAAAGAGGACGATCCCGAAGACGCTCGAGTGAATAAAGACGATGATGGTGATGAAAAGGATTCGAACAACGAGGACGACGACGATGATGATGAAGATGATTCATCATCGGCGGCGTCAACGTCGTCGCCTGGAAACGAATCGTGGCTTCCCAAATTGAACCAAGGCGATTCGATTTACGTCGCCGAGTGTTCTCCGTTCCGCCACGAAACTGCACCACCGCCGAGATTTTCCGAAGGAACGCTCGTTAAAGCTCTGGAAGAGCGAGGCATTGGTCGACCGTCGACGTACGCGTCCGTGCTTCGCGCGTTAGTCGTCCGAGGCTACGTCGCTAAGAATGGGGCCCAACTCGTTCCCGATTCCAGAGGGATTCTCGTCTCTGCGTTTTTAGCTTCGTACTTCTCCAAGTACGTGGAATACGATTTCACGGCGACGATGGAAGATACCTTAGACGATGTTGCCAACGAACAGAAGCGATACACGGACTTACTGACGGATTTCTGGACGCCGTTTAAAATCGAGTGCGAGGAAGTCTCGACGGTTGAAGTTCGGGCCGTGGTAGACGCGCTCGACGAGCGGTTGGGCATGCATTTATTCGGTCGCGTCGATGAGGACGCGGAGGAAGGAGCAAATAGAAAGTGCCCGAGTTGTGAAAACGGCCGACTCGGGTTGAAACCATCCAAACAAGGTGGCTTTATCGGGTGCTCCAACTACCCCGCGTGTTCGTTCACGGCTCCGTTGCGTCCTCTGAAAGGATTGGGAGACGAGAATTCCGAAAGCGCGCAAATGGAAGCGTTTCCGAAAAGTCTCGGGTTCATGCCAAATACGAACAACGCGAAAGAAGTAGTCATGAAGATGGGACCGTATGGACCGTACGTAGAATTAGTCGATCATACCATCGTCGTGCCATCGGCAGAGCAGGTCGAAGACGAGAGCGAGGAAGAAGACGGAAGCGAAAAGAAAAAGACAAAAAAGACAAAAAAGGCGACACAAAAAGCTGAGAAACCAAGACGCGTCGGCGTTTCTAACATCGGCAAAAAACCGGAAGAAGTAACGCTCGAAGATGCTCTGTACTTTCTCGCGTTTCCCATTCACCTCGGCGAACACGCCACTGAGGTGTTCGTCGACGAGGAAAAAGAAATCAACCGCGAGGCGCACGCCGGCGAAGTGACGTTGAGTTTAGGTAAATTCGGGTACTACGTGAAATTCGGCGAAACTCTCGCTTCGATTCCCGCAAAATTCATGCGCGAGGATTTACAAAACGACCCCAGAAATATGACGTTAGCGCAAGCGAAGGATTTAATCGAGAAGAAACGCAGGAAACCGGACAGCACTCGGACCAAGGGCCGATTCGCGTCGAAGGCGGCGAAAGAAAAGCTCGCGAAAGAAAAAGCCGAGAAGAAGAAGCAGAAAGCGGTGAAAGCGAAGACGACGACAAAGACGACGACGACGAAAAAAGCCACCTCGAAAGAAAGCGACGACGAAAAGAAAACGACGACACCGAAGAAAAAGAAACCGCTCACGGCGTATTTTCAATTCGCAAAAGACAACAGAGAAAACGTCAAGAAGGAAAATCCTGGAGTCTCGCTCGGCGAAGCTTCGAAAAAATTAGGCGCCATGTGGAAAGAATTAGACGCGACGACGAAATCAAAATACGAAACCGACGCCAAGGCTCGATTGGAGCAGTTCAAGCGCGAAGAAGAGAATAAAGTCGCGAACTAGATGTGTTGTAATGGATCAGCTTAAATGCTTGTTCCCTTTTAGTGGGATGGTGTTCTCGCGGCAGCGGCGGCGGCGCCCTAAGTAAGGTTTCTTAAAACCGAAACGGTATCAAAAAATTGTACTGCCCGGTTCCACTTTTAATACAATTCGCATTGCACTGCCGCCCACACGCTTGCAACACTTTCCCTTCCTCCTCTTTATCGAACCCAAACCCAAACCTCTTCTTCTGATCCTCGTCGTACTGCTTCGTCGCCTCCCTACAACTCCTCCCGCACGCTCGCTCGCAACTCGGCGCGATATCCGCCACCGTCTCCACCTTTTCCAGCGGCTGCGCGATGACTTCGCACGATCGAAAATCCTCGTTCGGAGGTCTTGTGATGCCTTTATCCCCTCGAGAATCGCCAGAATACGGTACCAGTTGTGCGCAGGAGGTCACGGAGACCCCTCTGGTTCGTCCGATGATGTGCCCTACGTCGTCGTATTTGTTAACCTTGTACTCTTTGCTCACGTCTCCGTAGACGGTAAAACTCCTCACGGGATCTCGCTCGTTAAACGCGTCCATAAAGTCGATGTTATACACGCCCGAAGTGGATGAACTCACCGCTATGGTGGCTATTAAAGCCGCGCCGAGGGAGAACCCGATGAATGCGTTCCTGGTGTCCCTCGTTTCCTTCTCTCGGAGGCGTTTTTTCTCGTACTCCGTCAACTCTTCTTCGTCTTCAAAGTCGTCGTCGGTTCCTTTTCCTCCTCTTCTTTGCGCCCTCGGAGAGACTTTTAACGCGCTTTTTCGTCCTCCTCCTGCTCGTCGACGATGACGTCGAGAGTGATGATGATGGGAATACTCGCAAAAGCGCGGACGATGATAACACGGCGTCGTAACCGTCGTCGATGAAGAAGACATGACGATGATGAAAATGTCTGACGTTTTCCCCAAAGCGAATGCATTCTTCACAAGTTGAACGCGCTTTTATTAATAACCCTTGCTTCTTCTTTTAAGAAGCAAGAAACAACGATGGGGTTGCGAGGAGGGAAAAGGAGTCTGCTCGCCACCGTTTGGAGGAGGAGGAGGAGGACGTGTCGTTGTTTCAACAGCAGCGCGAGCAGTTTAGGTGAAACCAACGCGAGGACGAAGATTCCCGAAAACGCAGTCGAGGCGCAGGTACAGTTCGCGCGAGGAACCTTGACGAGCGAAGATTTAGTGCTCTTTTCGAAACGGAGGGTCGATTTAGACGCGCAATTACACATGCACGCGTTCGTGGGGAAAGGACGAGAGAAACAGTCGCAAGATTTGCTCAGAAAAGCGCTGGAAAAGGCGAGAAAATCGGATATGAACAGAAGAGACGGAAAGGCGTCGACATCGTTTTTAGACGGGATACCAATCGCGGTGAAAGATAATTTTGCCATGCGAGGGGAAATTGTCACCGCGGGGTCGAGAATGTTAGCAGCGAACGAGGCGTCGTATACGGCGACGGTGATCGATCGATTGGAGCAGAGCGGCGCGGTGGTTTTCGGGCAGACGACGATGGATGAGTTCGGGATGGGGAGTCACTCGCAAAATGGTACGCATACGCCGGTGAAGAATCCAATCGATGGGAGGTTGAGTCCCGGTGGCTCTTCCGGCGGGTCCGCCGCGGCGGTGGCGAACGGGACGTGTTTAGTCGCCATCGGGAGCGATACGGGTGGCAGCGTTCGATTACCGGCGGCGTTTCAAGGCGTCGTCGGTACGAAACCGAGCTACGGAAGGTGTTCGAGGTACGGTTTAATTGCGTACGCGAGCTCGTTCGATTGCCCGGGGATATTGACCAGAAACGTCTGCGATGCGGCGATTACTTTAGCCATCATGCAAGGAGCGGACCCGAAAGACGGGCAAACGGTGGAGGAAGACGGACGCATTTCGAGCGTCGCGACTGAGTTGATTTCGGAATCGCATATGAATTTTAAAGAGTGGTTGGAATCAGGGAAGACGAAAGGTGGAAACGATGGTAGCGGTAGTGATAGTAGTAGTAGTAATAGCGATAGAGTCTTGCCATTGTTAGGCGTGCGCGTGGGCATCCCGGGTGAATTTTTCCTCGAAGAAACGACTCCGGCGGTGATGGAAAGTTGGACAAAATCAATCGAAGCGTTCGAAGAATTAGGCGCGACAATTGTTCCGGTATCTTTACCGTCCGTAAAGTTAGCGTTACCGGCGTATTACGTCTTGGTGTGCGCGGAAGCGTCTTCAAATTTGAACCGGTACGACGATATAAAATTCAGCGCTTCGCGAGACGACGGATTCGGCGAGGAAGTCAAACGACGAATCGTTTCAGGCGCGTTTTCTTTATCTTCACAAAGAGTCGAAGGCGCGTACAAAAACAGCGAAAAGATTCGCCAGAGGATATCGAACGAGTTTAAGGACATCTTCGAACGCTCGTGCGATGTTCTCTTAACTCCGACGAGCGCTCGGGAAGCGCCGTTTTTAGAGGATGTTTTGAGAGAATCGAAAGTTGAATCGTATGCGCAAGACGCTTTGACGGTGCCAATGTCCTTGGCTGGATTACCGAGCGTATCTATTCCGTGCGGCAGAAGCGTGTCAAATGGACGTCCGATTGGTATGCAAGTCACGGCGCCGATGTTTCGGGAGGCTGGAATGTTGCGCGTGGCAAGCGCTCTGGAACGGAAAATTTCCTCGAAAACGCGGAGAATGTATTCAACGTCAACTTCGTCGACGAATTTCCCGATTGAAAAGCTCGAAGATCAGTTGAAGCTATTCCACGAATACACCGAAAATAACGACTATAAAAGTGCCGGCGAGTTGAAGTCGTTGGTCTCGTTGTACCAAAAGTATAAAGATACGCTGGAAGAAATCGACGTGTTGAGACAACTCATCAACGAAGAGAACAAGAACAAGAAATCGAAAGACGCCGAGTTGGAATCCGAATTGAACGCGTTACAAAACGACACGTTGCCGGAATTAGAAACAAAGCTGAAACACCAACTGTTACCGAAAGACCCAGAAGATTCGAGAGACGTTATTTTAGAAGTTCGAGCGGGCGCGGGTGGTGCCGAGGCGGCGAAATTCGCCGCCGAGTTGTTTCGCATGTACGAAATGTACGCCAGGAGGAGAAACTGGAAGTTTGATTTGATGAGTTACAACGAAGAAGAAAAAGGCGGCGGAGTTCGAGAAGCTATGGCGGAAATTAATAGCCATGGTAATCCGATGATTAATCTCAACGAAGAAGACGGGGAAGAGGACGAGTTAGCAAACGGAGGCGTGTATAAAAACTTAAAGTTTGAATCCGGCGTCCATCGAGTTCAACGCGTCCCGGCGACGGAAACGCAAGGGCGGATTCACACCTCCACCGCTTCCGTGGCGATTATCCCGAAAGCCGAAGAGAGTGACATTCACATCGACGAAACGAAAGACGTGAGAATTGAAACCATGCGAGCGTCTGGCGCGGGTGGACAGCACGTCAATACCACGAATTCAGCCGTTCGAATCGTCCACATCCCGACCGGCGTCACCGTCGTCATCCAAGACGAACGGTCGCAACACAAGAATAAAGCGAAAGCTTTGTCCGTGTTGCGAGCAAGAGTATACGACATTGAACGACGTAAGGTTGCCGCCAAAAATGCGCAGATGCGACGAAGTTTGATAGGAAGCGCAGACCGCTCGGAAAGAATTCGAACGTATAACTTTAAAGACGGTCGTTGTAAAGACCACAGAGGTACCGGCGTCGTCGTGAACGACGTCCAAAAACTTCTCGACGGATTCGGCTTGGACGAGTTCATCCGAGACTTGCACAAGTGCGACTTGGAAGAGCAAATGTTAAAAAGCAGCAGCGTTTAGATTATTACTCGCAGTAGTATGTATTAAAAGAGTTTTGTATAAAAGCAGTAGTCTTTTTGCGGTTGCGTAGAGTCAATCAACTCTTAAATCCCATCT